>Ga0123352_10001093_pt1 | contig 35086 bp, 11 predicted proteins | sample TergutLab28metaG_FD_89700 | JGI IMG/M metagenome (GOLD analysis project Ga0123352, IMG submission 89700) | Labiotermes labralis P1 segment gut microbial communities from Petit-Saut dam, French Guiana - Lab288 P1 | ecosystem: Host-associated > Arthropoda: Insects > Digestive system > Gut ...
AACAAATAATGAAGGCTATTTGTGATTCGATGAACCACACCCATATCCCGTAAGAAGTTTCACGTACAGCACGGAACAAGCCAGGGCATACGATGTACAAAGGGTGATCGCGTACAGCTTATTGACCATTTGTAATTGTGAAACTGAACTCTTGAAATCACAGTGGGGTAAAACAAAAAAAAACTACTTGGAATTATTCTTTTCTACCGATCACTTAAGCCAAAATATAGATGCAGTCATGTGTGTACAATAGTTGATACATAAAGCATTACGTACCCAATTTAAAAGTATGTCTTCAGAATACATAGAAGCAGGAAGGTACCAATTAAATGTAGGTTTGTTTCTAAACGCAGTTCAAGTTTAGCATCATAAGTGTTTATCGTCAGACCCTTCAGTTTTCTGCACTTGCTATGGGATCTTGTAATGATGTACGGTGTACCTTACACGAAGCTTAACCTACACGTACATTCGTATATTTCAGCCTGTTGTTGTATTTGATGAAAAAATGAAGTTGTGGAATGTAGAAAATTACAATTTAATTACTGCTTTCTCAGAAAGAATGCGTTGGATTTCTAATTCTTTGAACAATTCTTTATTAACTCTACTGAAAAGTATTCTTATATTTCGTTTCGTGTTTCTTTAGAAACCTATATATGGATGGATTCATGTGAGTTCAGAATTTAATATCAAATATGTTTCACTACTTCGAGCGCAGTTATAGAAATATCAAAATCGCGTACACCTTCAAGATCACGTGAAAGTTCTGAAGATCACATACGCTACATTCATACCTCTTTTTGACAATAAGCTAAAAGAAATTCCTAAGCTGAGCAAATTCTACATTGGTCCTACAAGTCGTTAGGGTGGGAGCCAAGATGTCTGCCCACCAAGTTGTCTGTATACTGTTACGTTCCATTTTCCTTGAGTCTAATAGTTATTTTCGAGGCTCATTTCCTTCATCCTTAAACCTCCCTATGAAGGCTGATCTTGTGTCATCGTCCTTTTCCTTCAGTAGGCGCTGCTTCTACCCCTGCCTCATCCCTCACCAGCCTTCTACTCTCTGATGAGACACCAATGCGGTAGAATCCTCTCCTTCTACTCTGTATCCTTACCTTTAAAAAAGTTCAGGCATGAGCTGGAAATAATAACCAAGAGAAAACAAAATCTTCTAGTGACGTTTGAGAATTTCATAGCGTCGTTGATGAACATTGTAGTTTTCTGGTATATGAGGCTGTGTGGGTTGGTAATGAGAAATACTAAAAAATATGCTTTATTAGTGCCACTGTTGTTCTTTAAGTGTTATTATTAGCCCTACGGGCAAAATGCAAAGAATGTCGCTTTTGTGGAACAGATTATGTGCTTTGGATTATGTCGGTTTCAAAAAAAGGATGGTGCTGACCCTGGCGATGATCTGTTTCTAACTTCCCTATATTGGTGTACGCAGTTGAATACATTGCTCTAAATGTGCACGGATTGGAAAAAATTAAAATAAACAAATGTCTTTCAAACTACAATTCTTCTGACTTTAATGTGTTGAGTTCTTAGTTCGAATCGTGGCCCGGACATCGAACACACACTGTCTTTCCATAGTTTTTTTGAGTCCATCCAGGAAAATATAATGTGGTTTTAAAATTAAGCTACTACCTACTACCGTTGACTTTCACGTGCTTTCCTTTTCATTATTCACTATGCACTCTTCAAAGTAATGTATTCACGGATGCCGAGAGCGTCTTCAAATAAACTGTAAAGAAAGGAACATATGGAGTGAAAATGTGTTACATATTCTCGTTGCACAATCGGAAAATCTACAATCGTCATGAAATTAGTTACTGACGTGAGCCTGTATATTTGGTTTTAACGTTACAGTCTATAATACGAAGTGTTATGTAGTACTAGGAAGTGAGTTAGATCACAAAATTGTGAAAGATTTCTGCATGTATTAGTCAGTGATATGTTGAAAATACGGCCAACCAGATATGAAATTGTGTGTCACTTAAAGATGCAGAATTAAACTATGTAGGTTACTGAACCCAGAAATAATGTAAATGTACTACTATGGTACTAGCATGTGTTGAACCTCAATTTAAGAGGCATTCTTCAATTATGGGACTATTCAGTATCTGATTGTATTGCACTGTATATACAGTGTGCATGTTCGTTATTCATAAATAATTTTACGATGTTCTCAAGAAATATTTAGAGTGAGTTTTGTGTTTTTCGTGGCTTTGCATATTGTTTAGATCATCTTTTATTGCAATTCAATACTAATGAAAAATCTCAAGTTAACATGGGAACCAGAGGCTGTATTGTTTTATTTATGGTAGATTACGCTGTATCTATACGGCAGAGTGGTTGTTATATATTTTTGCCTTGCATTAATTAGACTCTGCATTTCCCCTCAAAATGTTGATGCAACTTTCATACTTCTTAAAAAAAACCAGCGATATTTTCCAAAATGTTATCAATGGACTGCTCTTTATAACGATACCAGATTGTTTCTCTGAGGTACGAATTTAATTTTTAAACACTCTAAAATTGTTTAATAATTCATTGAATATATAATGAGGGTTTTCAACTGTGTTTCGTATTGTATGTCTTTACATAGCATTTCTAAGCAATGAATATTTACCCTGAAATGGGCTGTCAGATTTGCACCACCCAAATTTTCCGAAATACATATGAGTTCCCTAAAGCATTTCATAACATGCAGACGTACTATACCAGAGTATATTGCAGGTTCAACATGTACAGAAATACGTTCTGAAACATATACCAAATTTTCAAATATATCTTATAATGAATTGCATTATACCAAATTTTCAAATATATCTTATAATGAATTGCATTACGTACTGCAAAACCCTTGTCTTTCCCGATGAAATGGGAAAAGGCTTGTGTAGCAGATTTTAGTCTAAAGCAATATGTAAGGTTTTGATTTATGTCGACGTATAAAATGTGGCAAAGAAATTGGAAAGTTTGACATATTCACATTTGACCATGTATATGGAGTGTGGCATTTCCTTTTGCTATTCTGTTTCGATGACAGGATTATAGTGAACAGATTTTGAAATTCTCATATTCACAGTACGGGCCCTCAGTGTATAAAAAATCTTAGTGTAAATTCAACCAAGTATGAAATTCAATGGATTTCCCGAACAAGATCCTGGGACAAAATCTTAAGACTGTGACTGAGAGTTGTGATACTTATTGTCAGTTAGGTAGCACACGATGTGTACCAGTCATTCTTTACTTCAAATCATCAACTCGTATTTACCAAAATGAATCTGTAAACTGTCATATTGATTACGGCGATAGTGATACTGTTGACGATAGAAGAGAAAGTAAGTTTATCTTGCACTTCTGAGAGCTTACCGAAACTAGTATTCTGCTGGGGGAGAGAGAATGAGCCATCTATAGGAACTTTAAAATTCAAGCACACCGTCCTTGAGTTTACACTCCTGCTCAGAGCAGTTGTGAGTGTAAGGGAGCCATTATTTTTATGGCTTAGGACGCATCGAAATTACCTTCTTCGAGTTTGTGTATGTGAGACATCGCCGTAGTTCGCATTGTAACGAATCATTACAGTAGTGTCTCTTAAACTGGAATGGTTTCCAGCAGTGCGACAGGAATGCCTATCAGGAAGAACAGTTTACGGTCTGTAAATTCCGTACCGCTTACACCGAAAGCACAGCATGTCTTCAGTTTGGGGGTAAAGGGAACCGTGTCCGCATGTAGAAATTTTATGCTGAAAGTTTTAAACAGAGGCGCTGAGAGCCGAAAACTGGTGATAGACCACGACGGATATCGAAATTAGGTTAATAACCAGTTCCTATAATTACGGAAATTTCTAGATTATTCAAAAAAATATTTTATTTGTACATTGATTATGTGAAGTGAGTTCGTTTTATGTCATTATTCATGAGATGATTTTTAACTTTATTTTAAGTTAAAACCAAGGGGTGGTTTATCGGCACAGTCTAAAGTTTGCATATTGTTTTGGGGCTGGGAAGGTAAAGTTCACCACAGAACAGGCCGTTAAAGTCCAGAGGGTATAGTAATCTCGGCGCTAGATAGGGGTAGGTGGTTAAGGCCATGCCCTGGACGCTTTGCCTCTGGAAACGAACACGATACCTTTGTATAGGGGACTGAGTGTGCCCCAGGGAGGTTCTGGACGGGTGCGGAAAATCTCTCCTGCACCGCGGTCTATCACCAGGCCGTTCGGCCCTTTGCGAGTCGCTTTACAGACTGAGCTATCCTGGCCCACGCTTTATACCTCAGGACAACTCAAGAAAATAAGGAAGGTCTGAAACTGAGTACGTCTATTTCTATGGCATAGTAGGCCAACGTGGCTCATGTCTTCCTTTGTTGGCGTTTCTGCGTATTGACGCTGACGTAAAACGAGCCATGTGTTTGTGATCGAAATGTAGAAGGAATAATGCGTCTTATTCCATGCGGCACATAGGTTCAGCACCGATAGTGAATGTCTAACGTAAGAACTCGTTATGCGCAGAAAGCTACAGTCAGCTTCGTCATGCCTGTCTGTCCAACTGTCCGTCCTTCCTTCCGTCCGTCTGCTCGTCCGCATGGAGCATCTCAGCTTCTACTAAAGAATTTTAGTGAAATCACTCTAATTTAATTAAAATCTGACAACAATGCCGGTTGCTTTACGTTTCCGGGCTAGAGGTATACAAAAATACATACTTATGTTTTAGTACTTAAAAGCTTTATGAAATTAACTTTTCAACAGTGTGCAGATTAACTCAAAAAGATTTTTATGTACGTCCGTACACTTCAATGTGGGCACCTGTTGTAGCTCGACAGGTACTGCACTCTAAACGATATTCAAGCTCTTGCCACGTGTTTAGCAGCATGTGAGGTATTACAAGCTGAAGGTCCAACTGCCTGGCCCCCTAGATCTCCGGATTTCACAACGTTAGACCTTTTTGCATGTGAGTTTATTAAGGACATTGTGTACAGGAGAAAAGTTCGAGATCTGGCTGATTCGAGACAACGTATCATTGAAGCAGTTGAGCTTATAACACCTCACATGCTGATAAACACGTGGCAACAGCTTGAATATCGTTTTAGGTATCTGTCGAGCTACAACAGGTGCCCACATTGAAGTGTACGGACGTGCATAAAAATCTTTTTGAGTTAATCTTTACACTGTTGAAAATATGAATTTCATAAAGCTTTTAGGTACTAAAACATAAGCATGTATTTTTGTATAGGTCTAGCCTGGACACGCAGTATAAATATCTATTTTTGATCGTATCTCGCTCATTTCTACTTAGAGAGATAAATGCTGCAGACAAAATTCGTAGAGAAAATTTAATACAAATTTATATTCAATATTTTTTCCTCGAAAATCGTTTGTTAGGTAATATGGAATAATATTTTACAACCGGACAGTTCACCGATGAACATACGGCGCGTGCGCCTTGCATGCTGCATAACTGCGGCTACAGACGTACACTTATTATATGCTAAAATTATTGCTTTTCGAGGGCAAGGATGGATCCACGAACACACCTCAGTGTTACGTTATACGCACGTTGCTTGCCTTGTATGTAATAACCTACCAAGAGGATGGAAGATATAGCAATTCCGGATAGGTGTCGCGGTGGGTGAGATGCCGCATATTTTGTTTGTTGGGTTGTGGCAGTCCTTTGGATATCGCAGCATATGTGTTTATTCAGTAAGTCTAGAGAAGTGTTGTGAGTGAAGGTAGTGAAGTTCAGCGCTGTTTTTCAAGAGTTATGGCTAATTTTATGTTGTGGCTATTCATTTTAACTTTTTTCTAGTGTTTACGAAATATGTCTCAATTAGTTCCAGCCGAAGTAACCGTGAATGCAGGGCACATTGCAGGTTTACAGCGATGTTAGCTTTGTTTTACACAATGTAGCCGCCATGTCTTTCATTCCTTTCGGCAAGTGAGAGAGAGAGGCGTCTATCCTTGAAGACTGGGAGACAGACCACGTAAATTAGGTGAGAGGTAACACATATAAATAATTTCAAATCATTTTGAGAAAATTATGTGTATTGCTTATATATATATATTTATATTGCATCTATTAACAATTATCTGTTCTACTGATTATCTTCCAAACAGAATAAATATACGTTTCTAAATATGAGGACAAACCATAAAAATCGTCGCGCGTATTCAGACACTTTGAGCAACACTTTTTGCCCCACACAGACAGACAGACAGTTCATGCCATTGAGAAATTGATAAAAGGGCAACTCTATTTTATCGCTGAAGAAACTAATATTTTTTCGAGGAAAAGCTAAATAAGGAAAGAGGAAATAAACTCAAAGAGCAGAGATATCGAAAGCATAAACAGTCTCAATAGTTCAGGTCTACAAGTTCAGATAATGCAGAGAAAGAAGTAAATAAAAACAGACATTCATAATCAAGAGACAGCTGAAGATTCTGAAACTAAACGCTGTGAGTGGTGGGAAAACTATGTGCAAACAATGACGGAAGATGACTGGATCGAATGTGTGAGCTGCAGAAATTGGCTGCGCGAGTTCTGTTCCCCATACAAAGAAAAGTGCATCGATTGCGGTATAAATTTACGGCGAGAGAGAAAAACAACGACAGAAAGGATCTTGGAAATTTAGTTCATTGTAATTTAGATTCTTCGAGGTCATTTGATTCAGATATTGTGCACTTATGATGTATTTTCTATTCTAATGTTTGTATTGTTTCATTACTTTGAGCAAAGTTCAACAGTTTTCATTTACTTAGCTTGCTTCTTGAATTCAAAGGAAATTTTCAATGAGTGGCATCTCTCCCTACATAGCGGCGTCTATTCGTGACGAAAAGCTGTGTACTTGCCAGTAGAGACATCGTAAAGACAACTTTTTTGTCGCCCTGTATCTCGAGGGCATTCCTTTCTCAGATATTTTGCATAACGCTTGGTAAAGTAAAAACCTTAAATATATCAACTCTGAATTTTCAGCTATTCTAAAGTTTTCATACTGAGTTACAGCGAAAGTTACAAAAAGTGTGGCGTCTCTCCCGGAATTACCCTATATTGCTTGTCTTGTTTGCTATTATGTTAATTTGTTGAAAGACAGCGTCGTACATAATATGAAAGAGAAGTCAGGAATTCTTCCATACTGGAAAGGAAAATATAAGCGAAACTGTACACAAAGATTGCTGTGTTTTGGGATTTGGCGCCTTCTGTTCGTAGAAATCTTATTCATAGTCATCGTCCTTGTTTATGGAGGCAGCAGGAACGTCTGAAACGTCGGAACTCTCTACGAGGTTGAACAGCGTCTATGCATAATATCAGACTCCATATTGTCTCTTGGCAGTCACACGCACACACTCAAATACACAAGCATAACTGCATAAAGCAATAAAAACTGAGTCATAATTTCTAATCCTTAAAAAAAGCAACCCACTGCTCAGATTGTAGAATGTTTCTTAAGCCTGCTAGGATTTCTTATAAATTGTTTTTAATGATAGTGTCATACAGCAACAAAATGAGTACGCGATGGCGCAGATGGTTGAGGCACTGAGTTACAAGCCGGAAGGTCGCGGGTTGGATTTCCAATGGGGTCATTGGGATTTTTCATTAACGTAATCATTCCGGCAACAGTATATCCCTGGAGACGACTCAGCCTCTAAAAGAAATTAGTACAAGGTGTAACTCCTGAGAGGTAAAAGCGGCCGGTGGGTTTAGGGCTGAATAAGTTACCACCTCCATGTGCCGACTGTCTAGAAACTCTTGGAGTCTCAACCTCCTGGAGCCCTAGAGCTCCTATCGAGGCATTTAAAGCCCCAAGTAGGAAGTTTGAAGGAGAAATGCCTACTAAGTTGGTACAAGTTGGTAAAAGGCTGTAGTGTGTGTTAGAGTGTAATATGAATTTCTCTCTACTGAATATGTCCACGACATTTAAGTTCCATCGGTTAAACATTAACCAAACAACAATAAATTTTGTAACCATGCATAATTTATTGCAGATGTTACGTGATAGAACATGTCAGTTGAGGACTCTGTTAAATGAGCCCACAGTCAATATTGCTGATGTCAGAATTCTGTACTGATCGTCACAGATCAGCAGTCATCCGTACTCAAAGTTAGGATAATGAAATGCTCTCTGTGACAATGCAGCTATAAATGCATTGTCACAGTTTACTGGATTCACGCTTTACTTGTTTGTTGGATCAGAGTACGTTGTGAAATATGTTGTATGTAATTAAACGCCAAGGCCGCGTGTTGGTCACGTAATTTAAGTTTATTCCAGACTTTATAATAATCTCTGTACTGTCATGAAATTCTGAGGCATTATGTTGGTCAGGTTATTTAAGTTTATTCCAGAACAAAAGCTAAATTACATTTTAAAAAAGCTAAAGCCATGTGCTGTTTAGGCGATTTTTAATTTGTTCAAATCTAATATTAATCACGATATTAATTTATATTTTTTCGACGTGCAACAGCCCCTAGAGGGTCAGTACCTCCTGATTATCGAGACCTTACGATCACACTCAGAAACACAAAAATCGTTAGGACTACCCTGTATAAATGATCAGCCAAATGCAGAAACCTCTACCTGACAACATACAACAATCGTTAGAGACAGAAATGCATTCCTCCGGCGGGAATCGAACTCCCAATCCCAGCAAGCAAGTGGTCACAGACCCACACCTTAAAGCGCTCTGCAACTGGTATCGGCACACATTATCTAGCATATTAAAAACAGTTAAGCACCTGACTAAATTCATGCATATGTTTTACAGGATAATTTCTGGAGAATCTGATGGTCGTTGAGTTAGATTTTTCCTACCTATTGTTGATACATACGATGAGATCATGCAGGGGTTAATACGTGAGTAAAGTGTTGTTTTGAGTACCTGAAGGAGAGGATTACGTGTGAAATATGGTCGTAAATTGAGGAATAATATTGATAATGACATTCCAGAAAAAGGACTTGAGAACGTAGAAACGTCAACTAGCTCACGACTGGATCCAGCAATGAATCTTTGTTTCCCACAGAAGGCAGAAAATACCTTGTTTTGCTTTATTTCCCAAGAATGGTCTTGATAATTTCAGTCAATTACTCCTTTAGTCTTCTTATTAATTTTGTACTGAAGACAGGCTTTCGTTGGCTTCCCATTTTACTTCATCTACAGACTTTGACATCAGGTCAAATTAAAATAACCCATGGGGGATGTAGCTAATATAAGGAGTTAGTGTCTGGAACATTGTGGCTTACAGGTATTGCAAGGATTGGTTTTGTACGTAGAAGTTAACAGCGTAGAGATCTGAGGTTGTGGTAAATTAGCGTGAAATATGACAACATTGATCAGATTTCTGTTGTTAGATATTTGGACGAGTGGTGGATAAAATGGAGTTGCTGTGGTTTAGATTGGTTTGTGAACATGTAGCTCTCCGGAGATGGAAATATGGCTGTTCCGTCAGTTGCCTTCGGCGGGGCAAAACAGACGGAAACGAAACGTACGTTTTGAAGGTGGATGGAAGGGGGAAGTGAGATTGGACGAAAAGCAGGAAATCTCGTTGCGTGAATGATGGGGATGGGCCCATTTCCCTTATCTGTTGGCTGACTGGCGTTTGCTTTTCATAGAAAATCTATACTTGTATACAGTGCGTCGAAATTCTTTAACATCAGATGGCGTATATTATTATAATGATTTCGCAAGTACAGTATTTAAACATACATTTTAATTGGATTTATTTACATTTTGGATTGTAGACACATTAAACAAATTAAACAAATCAAATAAATACGGCAGAAACATAACTGTGGTGTTGATTTTCGCTCAAGCAATCAATAAATTTCTGGTAAACTTAAGTTTCATTTTCGCGTTGACGACAAACATCCACAAGTCCATGTCCAGAGTGAGAAAAGGCCAGTCCACATGGTTTGTGTTCTTCACTTAATATCGTACTCCATCTAGGCTACGTTCCTCCGTTTGGTCTTTTCCCTAAACCTTCCCGAACAAAACTCATTATATGTTTCTCACAACTCTCATGCGTGCTACCAACCCCGCCAATCTTGTTCTCACTGATGTCACAATAAAGCAACACTTGTTTAATAAGAGGAATTATGGACCTCCTCTTACACATTTCTCTCCTTCTCCTTCCTTGACATGAACGTATGAAGGGACATACCAAATTACGCTGCCAGTTGCGACATTTTAACCGTCCATTTAAAGATTAATGTACAATTCTACGAATATTACAAAATATTATTTTGATAAAAAGTAATTGTAATGGATAAAACGCATAAAGAATTGTTAAAATAAATTATTTTATTTGAAAATAAATATTTTTTGGAACGTGGGGCCCCAAGTTTAATAAATAATGCAACTGTGTAATATATTTATAGTAAATGCTACAAATTAGTTCATAATTGTGTTAGACGCAACTGTTGTTGGTATTACTATTAGATCATGAGAGTTCATTGTAACATATTTCCATCCTCATTTACGTCATCTTCTGAGTCACAATATACGTAAAATAAATACATCTCAATCTATCAACATACAAATAAAGACCCTTAATTGAAATTTATTTTATATGTAATGTGGGCCTGAATGTGACCTAAATTTGGGTCGAAACATGTTGACATATACTCTAAAGACCCAATAGCAATATTAATAAACATTTGTGTGAAAGGCAATTACATACTAATTGTAATACAATAGAACACAACAGGACGTCTAAGGTAAAAATTGTCTAATTAATTAATATTAGCCTAAAAATGGTTCACTAGAGAACCAAAATTTGTCGCTGAATATAAATTTCGCAATTAATGCAGATTGTTGTGTCGACTACATTTTTCAGTGCTTTTATTTACTAAACTTCGTGAACGGGTGATAAAATGTAATCACATATGAAACTAAGCAGTTGATAAATCCAAGCACCCTTATTTTCAGTTTATGAGGCAGCGTGAAATTAGCTACGTTTCCCTGGCTCCTCCACAATGACAACAAAGTGAAGGCCAAGTAGACAGTGAGTCACAAATTGTGGTCCCAAATAGATATATACGAATTCCTGATGAGATATGGATATGGAGTGTCGAAGTAGTGATTATAATCAAGGAAAGTCATGTAACGAAAGGGAAAGTAGACAGCGTTGTTACTTGCGTCACCGTGCCCACCGCATAAACTGCCCTATGAACTCAGGCCTCTGCGGATAGAAGTCGTCGACTAATGACCCCAACCTTATCGTATATTCCAACTTTGTCCACCTCAATAAAATGAATTTAAAGAGAAAAATTTCATATATTCTTATGAAAAAACTTTAGTTTTAATATAGAAAAAAGGGCTAAATTTTCCAGCTCATGATATAATGGCAAGCTAGGAGCAAGTATTGATTTTATAGATCCGATCACATAGATTTTCGTATCGTTTTGTACCTACAAACTACGAACAGCATTACAAAGTTATTTTATAGAGATTAATTCTAATTCCGTGTCTCCTCGTTCCATTTCACGTCACATCCGCTAGTTACGTCGTTTTCACTGCTTTCTGTAGAGTTTCTCATCTCCACGGAAGTATCGAATTGAAAATTACAAACACGATATTCATTTTCTTCTCAACATGAACCGCCTGTAGCGTTGTCTCCCATCTTCTTCTTTTTTCTACATCTCTTTGTAGCTTTTATCTATGCATCTGGTGAAAAACAGGGTTCGAGTACAGGGGGACAAATTCCTGCAGACGTAACTAACATAAGATGTGTCATGCTACGACATTAGGTGCTTCAAGTGAGAGCTCGTATATTTACCGTTGACTGTATTGAAGAAATTTGAATCTCATTGCCGTCGATGAGTATTGTATTTAAAAGATATTTCTTTTTAAATTTTGGAAGAAAAAAGGTAAGAATTCTAATGGCCCTTATCAGTGAAAACACATGTAATGTATTATATTTATATAGTTAGTATTTCTATCACATTTAAAATTGGAAACTGTGTTTCTTCGGAAAGTAAATTGTATTTTTAGATTATTTCCAAACTTCGCTCTGCTGTCCTTCCAGTAAGTGTAGCATGAAGGTGCAAAAGTGTTTGTAGGAGTGGGGGAATAATATTGACAACGAAAATTCAGAAATCAGCGGAACAAAATTTCTTATAATGTTACCTTTCGCACTACAAAACCTCTTTCAATAGGACGGGGATCGAACCCGATCCTGCATGGTGAGATTCCGGCGACTAATCGCCTGAGGAATGAGATGACCTTGAAGAATGAAATTTAGTTAAATTGTGTGTAAGTGATAAGTTCCAATATCATACAGGAAAAAAAATCCTTCTCTCTTTGTAGAGACTACTCAGTTAATGTCGTCTAGGGAACGGTTAGGAGCTCATTGTGATAATAATACACAAGAGGAAGATAGACACATACTTATGGGAAAAGTGCAGTTTTTTAATGTTGCAGTAGGTAGCAGTAGGCTTTAAACGGTTTACATTAAGGATAAAACTAGTTCCATAGTACGAAGAATTTGGTAAAATCATTTCCCTGGTGATGAGGGCATAGATGGCCTTGAAACATATTTTTACTCGTCTTTCAGCCACTTGACGCAGTTGCCAGCTGGTGAAGATGTTATTGAACTCAGTCACCGTGAAAGCTTTAAACTGTATTGCAAATAATCTGATGGAATTACCTTGTATTCTAGCTTCCATGAACACATAGGACGTTAATAGTAAATGGTCCTGCCAACTTGGAACTTGCACTTGGAACTAGTTACAGCTAGCAAGCTGTTTACGACAGACGCCGAAGTGAACCAAGATGTACTCGTAACCTCCTGGCTACTGACGGTTGACACCGGTTGCTTTATGCTGGGTTAAGAGCCTTGGTTTCAAGATGGGATATATATATATATATATATATATATAAGAGGTGACTACTCAGAAGTCCGATATGTACCATCTTCTACCCATGTGCCATGTGTATGTCGCAGTCAGACTAAAGTTCTCGACATCTGAGTGGTCATTAGCTGATTTTAGAAACTCCTTGATTATAATGAATTTGTTTACATAAAATATAATTTAGACAAAAAGTGTGCCCAAATTAGGTGCTTATGAATGTACTGATCCTACATTTGTCTCATAAGACGTTACGAAATACAAAAACGTGTCAGTTTTTTGAGTTGCTATGAAATAATTTCCAAATTTACGCCAGCTCTAAAAACTTTAAAATTGTAATAATTTCTTCGTGTTTATGTTTATCTAGCGGGTTGCGTTTTGCGACGCCAGCTTACAATGGCTTGCATTATTTTTATGTCTCCCTTCATCACATTCTCTTTCAGCGAAACTTAATGGGAATGGACAGAACGTGATTTTAAAGTGTTGCACTTAGTCGATCGCTGTGTTCATAAATCTATGTAATAATGGTGTGATTTTAAATACGGAAGTGTTTATTCGGTGCATTTATGAGTCACGTGATTTTCGTAATCATTCGTACAGTTGTGCAAGCACGAATATGTGAAATATTTTGAGAATGAGCACGCTTCAAACGTTGTGGATATTTTCAAGTTTCTGTGGATGTTGTACTTCAAATTTATATCTCGAAATCTAGGAAAAGGGAAAATAGCTTTCATTTAATTTTATTACGTCTGAAGTTACTTGCTCTTAAATCCTGCACGTTTTAATGATTCCTCTCTGATCTGCAGATAAAAGATGAATATTTTGTTGGTATAATATTGCTTCACTTAGGTGAACGACTGACAGGCAACGACACAATGTCGCCAGAAAGAGCTTTAATATTATGGACAGCAACGTACAGAATGAATATAAAAACTACTCTCTATTCCAAAGAGAAAATAGAAATTTACATCTCACCTTAATGAATTTCTGACCCCGGCGAGGGGTCGTGTTTGCGTGTCTGGTGCAGTGCGCAGGATTGCTGACTGTAGGAGTATCACTGAACTGGTATTTGTAGGAGCTCAGACAGTTGTACTGAAACATACAATCTGCAAATATCAAGCAACTGAAGTATCTTGTAACGAGCGAGTGCACTGTGCGAATGCTTTTAGGACGACTTGCAGCAATTTGTCAGTTACCATGAAATTTGTCGCTTGTTGTTCCAGCTCGTTTCTACAGGGATCATCTTCTGGTCTGCTGACATTAGTGTACACATCCTCGTAAGGAATGTGGAAAACGACGTGGCGTTAATAAATCCATAGTAAGCACCAAATAAACAACGAAAATATCTTGCGTTTTGTACTTTAATTTTATAAAGATTAATAAGGTTACCTACGAAAGTATTCATACACTTATTTATTAATTATATGAAAGAGATTTGAACAATTCTAAACTTATTAACAAAACGATTTTACTTCAGCTTTTTGGAATCACAAAACACGCTGGTAAATTCCTAAATGGAATATTAAACAACTCTCTTAAACATTCAACTTTCTACTAAGCATACTTTTAAAAAATTACTATGAATTATTAATCAGGGATGTCACGTTGTTTCATCCGTACACAGTTTCCTTTCTAGACTTTAAAATCTAATTATTTATTAATTATTATACTGTTTGTCGCAGGGGCTGTTCGTCCATAAAGGCTGCATCCCTTCCAATAGTTCAGAGACAAATGATACCAAAAAACTCAATACAAGTTCTCGTTAGGAAATTCATCTTTTAAAATAATAGAAATAAGTGATTTGAAAATCAAATAGTCGCGACGGACTCTTTCCAAGTGCTGTGAAAAGCGAGCGGTCTCTGCCCTGTCCGTAGGTTGCGTGGGTCAGCGTATGTAGACTGAGTGTTGGGAAGACAGCGGCAGTTACTTCGCGGTCCGGGCTGCATGTACTGCAGCACAGAGAAGGTTTAAAGGAGAACTTCTCATATCTACCTTTTCTAACGATTCAAAAGCTCGAATTGTGTTAACCATTTAACCCAGCCGTTTCTAGAAACGTATTTATAAGTGTTTTAATGTCATTATTTGCAATTTTAAGAAAAACATAAACAATAACTGTACGTATAATAAGCATTAAAAAAGCATAAATTATTTTCAATTCATTCTTGCCGAGAGACTGGAATTAAGGATTTATATTGTGCAAAACCTGATTTAATTCTTTCACAGTCATAATTAAGCAGCATACAAACTTATACGAGAAATTCAACCCTTCTTTTATGATACGCTCAAGTGGCTGTGGGGCTTGTTCAAAGAAAGGTCTTATTAAGTTCTCTCATTAATAACGTAATAACTCCAGCTCCAGACCTAAGATCAGAAAGTCCCAGAAACCGCCACTGTTCTAGACGTGTCTATATTCTAAGCGACAGCTGCAGAGGGATGTACAGAGCCAGTATGTGGGGATGGAATATAGGGATATACAGTGTCGTCACAATTCATATAAGAGGGAAGCGAGGAATTGGTTTCTATCGCGTATACCGGGCAAATACTGAGAACTAGTATAATTGATATAAGAAGGAGCTAATGAACGATAACCTTCCAACAAAATAAAAGCTATCAACATCACCTTCACATTTGAGCGACTCTGACCTGCTTTTATTTGGTCGTGGCGACAATTTTCCCATCCACTGCGACGACTGTACTTTTGTTTCAACATCGTATCTGTACACCCAAGTTTCATCACCTGTTATGACATTTTTCAGAACGTTTTCAGCAGCATTCCGACAATCAAACAGCTCCTGACTGACTGACTGACTGTGACAAGGTTCTGTTTTAGTTCCTCTGTCAGCAGACGCGGCACAAATTTTGCGGCAACACGACGCATCATCAGTCGGTCAAAATCAGGTGGCACGAACTTTTACAGATTCCTAATTCTTCGGAAACTTCACGGACAGGTAGGGGACGATTTTGACGAATCACAGCAAGCACTTTCTCAACTTGGACTTGGAAGGCCTTCCAGTTTTGGGGGTCGTCTTCATTGAACCTTCTGCCCGATTTGAAACGCTGACGCTGGTACCACTCGTGACATTGCGTACGGCTGAAAGAATCCTGTCAATAAGCCTGTTGCGACATCTGAAAAGACTCCGTAAAAGTTTTTCCTAATTTGAAACAGAATTTGACGCAAACTTTTGCTCCTCAAGATTCTTCATTTCTCAACTTGCAAAAAATCGTCAAGGGCACTAAACACACACTCATTTAAGCGCGCATAACTCGATAACTAATTGACGTAGCGTGATGCTGCTAGTGTCAGATATAAGCTTCTAGTCCCCGCTGCACAACGCCACCATCGCGAATGTGCTGCGCGCGCTTGCTGGCTCGCTATTTCACAAGTTCTGTTTCTTTATGGACTGCCTACGTATTTATGATCTACTTTCGGAAGTGTCCAAGTCTCAACGCCATAAAAACCTATGCTCAACATGTAAGAGCGTATTAGTGTCTTCCTTAAATTTCAATCCAATTTGTTCATGAAAAGTGCCTTCTTTCTGTTGAATGCTGCTTTTGCCAAGGCAATCCTTTATTTAATTTCACGCTTACATTTTTCATCATTTGTTATCATGCTTCCCAAATAGTTGTGAGGATTATACAGACACAGAAGAACCTTTAATTCATGCTTTGTATGACCAATAAAGCACGGAACAAAGACTGGGAAGATGTAGCTTTTATCACAGGCAGGTACAGAGGGAGCTGTTATAAACTGCCTTCTGGTGACGTCTTTGTACCATCAGTACTGATAATACAGACGCTTCAGTACTTACCTGTTACAGAGGCTAAATACGCATCTTTCTACCAGTTCGTTGTACAGTAAATTCTAACTCATCGCAGTATTCACCAGGTATACGCGGTTAAAAATAAATGCGTGGGAAAAGAATTTGCCACACCCCGAAGAACTTATATAGATATGGATAGAAGCGTGCGGTTCAGTAATCTGTTAACCGCCGTGGAAACTGACAGCATCAGCTGCCCCAACACTGTGTGCATGTTTAATGTTAAAAATGTACGCCTTTTAACCAACATTTGGGTGTGACGTTATCGATATTCTTCCGCTTTCACGTCACCCTTTTTCTCGTAAGAAGTCTGCGTAAGGAGATTTTGCCAAGGAAAAAGGCTGTGGGAACTATTCTGTTAATCGAGATACCTACTTTCCTGTCACGGTTGTGCGCAGGTCTACATAATTTCATATTTGACTCGCCCTCTCACACATTTCACTGTTTCCTTAGCTGAATAGGCTCATTCATGCCTGATGTTATACTAGTTTATACACACCCCTACATGTACCTGTAATATGTTATATAGAATTCCAAGTACGTGCTTTTTGCACTTGCGACATAATTGCGTCAATATTTCCTGTTGTAATGGACATACAACCACCTTCATATCAACTTGTTTGGTGAGTTTAGCTACATCTACACCTTCAGGTGTTCCAGTTATAGTCACTAAGTATACACCATGTAGACACCTCTATAACCACATGTTATCCTATACTGTCTAAATAGACGCCCCAGTTCACATCTGTTGCAGTGGCCTCCATATTTGCCTCTCATACGGACCCCATAGACGCCTGCAGACCTGCATGCGAAGTTGGTTGTGTAGATACCTTCATTACTGCTTGTCGTTTTTGGTTACGCATTTATAATCATAAATTTCTGTGGCATTTACTACGTAGATTTCTTCATTTTTGCCTGTTAACTGGCTACCCAGACGTTTCCGCATATTCCTTGTATGTTAGCGACTTCGACCCTTCGACACCTACCTGTTATGATGACAATAAACGCGACTCATACCTTCCCCCTCTGTTGGCTAAATGCTCTCCTCTGTAAATGCTAATTCGCTGAATATGGACATTAACGTACATGTCTCGTATATGCTGTGTAGACGCCTGAATACCCTCCTTTTATATTGGTTATTAGACATTCCTGTTGAATTAGCTACTTACACACTTACTTGCTGTCTTCCATATTCGCTACATACTTCACTCTCCGTAATTTCCTGTTGTGGTGGCTACAGTCGCCCTCACAGCCTCCTGTTATGTTTCATGTATAGACTCCTCTACACCTGCTTATTGTTAGGCGCGTTCGAAAATTCGCGAAGAGCGAATATTAGCTTCTTTATTTCTGTCCTTCCGTCCCACCTGTCCGCATGGAACAACTCAGTTCCCACTAAAAGAATTTTCACTCAAATTGATATTTGAGTAGTTTTCGAAAACACTGTACAGAAATTCCAAGTTTCATTTAAATCAGAGAAGAATAACAGGTACTTTGCATGAAGACCAATATACATTTCGATCATATCTCGCTCAATTATTCTTACAATGAGACTTTTTCAGACAGAAAATGTAGAGGAAATCAAAACACACATATCGCGTTTGAAAACGTTATTTCGAAAATCGAGCCGTTTATGAGATAATGTGGAAAATTACTGTAGAGCAAAGCAGGCCACATATGACGATATGGCGCATAAGCATTGCATGCTGGCCGCCTAAGTCTAAACACACACTCACTCACAATATGTAATATTATTGCTTTTCCACTGCAAACAAAACGTGTCTCCGTGTTGCGTTATACGTACAGTGCCTGTCTGGAATTCCATTCGCAACTTCAGTTGTCTCTTGTTTGCTGAGAATCTGAAAATCTTCCCTACATTAGGAATGTTGGAGACTGTAAAACCCTGCAGACCGACATTGACTGTGTTCAGAAGTGGTGCTCGGACGATGACATGAAATCAACATAGGCAAAACCACATCTGTATACTTTCCTCGCAAGGCAAACAGTATTGTCTTTACATACAAATTAGGTCATAAACACACTGCCTAAAAGTCTTGGGGGTGTTTTAGGCACTAGATCCATTTTCGTAATCATATAGGCCATTTGCGCGAGGCTTAAAATTTTAGGGCTCATTGGTTCCATTACCTTCTCTTATTCTACCCATGACATTTTATTTATTATTGTGCCCTTCAATGTGCATTTTTAGCCTTCAATTCTGTTTTATCGGCCGCTTCTTCTAACATGGAAATCTAAATATAAATCTAAAATAACCAGAGACCGCTCTATATTCACTGCTACTTATGGCGATGAGGCCAGTCCTTCAGCCAGATGTGTTACTGCTGATAATACTATCTTTGGAAAAGTGGTATTTTCATGAATTATGAATTTATGAAAATATGCACTGAATGGAAAGCTTCAAGTAGATTTTTTTAATCATCATGGCATCTCGCTAAAGAATACAAATAAATTATTTATTTAAAATTCATTGCATATCTACTGTGTATCATACTGTTCATACAATTAAATATTTTATGTTCTCTTTGTATATTAATTCTTCTATTTTTTTAAAGTTTTTTTTAGTTATTATCCTCAACAACTGTAATTTAATCAGTTTGTATATTTGTATTTTATCTCCTTTTGTATTTTCTCTTTGCAATACAGACGGAATAAAAATTAAGCTGCAATACGTCCATTTAGTTACTAAACTTGTCGGTATGGATGTAGTTCTATGTTCAGTATAACATCCACTTATGGCCAAAGAATGTTTTTGTAATTATACATGAATATAGCTAATACAATGTGACTGTGTACAGTAGTTGTCCAGTAGCCAAGATGATTAAATAACGGCATACAATGTAATGAGTATAGAGGTGACCCAGAATTTAATTTGAATGCCTTGAGATAGTTCTTTAACCCCAAATTTATTTCATCCTGAGCCATTTCATTAAGTTCACGACATCAAGTCATTCCTAAAATATGTATTTTAATGGCCATTTTATGTCATCAAATTATGACAATTCTCTTCAAACTAGATTTTCTGGTACGTTATCACGGATTCCACGTTTTGCTCATTGATACACATAAAAAAGTAATTATATAATTACTAACATTGCCAATGTATAATACATGAAAATATATATGGAGAAGTGGAATTAACATGAATATAACAAATGAAATTAGGATGACAGGTGAAGTTGAGTAATGGGGAGGTGACCACCTGAAATATTAAAATCGACCAAATTTAAAATGACCAATGCTTGTAAGCAACGTAATTCTAACAGACGTAATATCAGGGGTATTCTCAGAATGGTTGAAGTGTTCAGGTATGTAGGTACTAATTACACTAGGAGCACTTTAGAAGACGAAAATAAGAAATCTCATGTGTTATTTTAGCAATGATTTTTATTACCAAATATATTCAACACTATGTTTTATGGCGTCTGTACAATAAGACATACGGATGGGCCTCTATTAAGTAAAAACCCAATCTTCATATTCCTGGTGTTTGTAACCATATAAAAGAATTAGTCAATTTTCTGTTCCAAAAATCACTATCTCCTTGTTGTTTATTTCAAAGAATATATGTGAAGGAATATAAAATAAATCATCAAAAGAACTAATGTTCGGTTTAGTTGCGGCATACATGAGGACACAGAAGCACGTTTTAGGTTGTTTTTAAGTGCAACATTAAAACAATGTGTTGGGATTTGAAACAAAAATAAATTTTATGCAACAAATTCAAAACCCACAAATAAATTAACTTGCTACTTCATTATTTTGATTTATACATATCAACTCTTAACTCATATTAAAATTTTGTGTAATATAAACGTGAAAATATAATTTCATTTGAAACAATTTAACCTTAAATTAATTAAGAAGAAATCTGAAGTTCAATGCACTGACAAGTATCAAAGGTTGCAATCCCACAACTTTAATGTCACTTAAATATATATTATCAAACAATTTCCTGTGTTCCCTTTATAAATATGATACATCGTCGTCTATTTACATGTATCATTATTATTATTATTATTATTATTAAGGGGTTTGTGCTTGTTTAGTATGATTGGAAGTATGAATTTCTGCACATGCAAATACTATTAAATTCAGTTAATCACTTTACGTTCCAAACATAATCAATACTAACCACGAACTCGTCCAGCGTCCTCTAAGAACCATAAACATCTAAAAACAATTATTGCTGATCGTTTGGTAACTGTTTAGTGCTTACTGACGTCATTTTCTTGCAGTTCCTTCGAAACATTTATGTATAATTTCCATTTTATTTTGTAACAGAATTCCAGTACAAGTGTCGCTTGCCGGCACAAGTTAGTAAAATTCAGACACGTGCATACATAATGTACTGATAATTATATTGTGTTCTTTGGGACATGAACCTGTACTTATTTGTTACCCTCCAACAGACTGTTGTTATACAGCGGATCCAAACTGTTTTATAACACTCTGTCTTTAATTGAACAGTAATGAATACAAACGAAACTAAAGGTCATCATTACCACTAATTTCTCCCAGCCACTATTTATTTGCTGAAACCCGATGGTGCTATTCTGTTTAAAATCGTTACAGTTATTATATATGCCACATGGACATTCATTTGTTTTCTGAATTATTCATCGTTATAGTGCTCTTGCAAATAAGTTCAGACCTTTCCATCATAGCATGCTACTGTACAGAAAAGACTAAAAAATAAGTTTGGCATTCAGAGGGCCGTGTATTGTGATATATTCTTATAATAAAAGCCAACAAGATGCACTATTTCTCAACTTCCATCCCGACCTCGCTAGCAGACAGTCAACATAACTAGTATGACAAATACCAGTTGCTGTGAATACAGTATTAATTCTCCTGATGATGGACAGTATGTCAGTTCGAAACATGTAGAGTTCTTTACCAAAAAAATGTTGAGAAATAGTGCATCTTGTTGGTTTTTATCATAAGAACTAAAAAATAACAAATTCACTTCACTAAATAATTGAACCGTAATTATTAACCCATCCAAGTCACTTCGTAAGGTAACAAACAACATAATTATCAGCAGATATAGTAAACATGTGAATGCGCAAAATCTGTAAGTTTAATTTTATTTTCTTTCAGAGCAGTAATATTTTTTGTTTTACTGGTAAAGTAATATGATGTTATTAGCAAATATGTCTAATTTTCTTAAATCACTAACAAGCGACCTTTGCAGGTAGGGAACTGTAATTACATTCCTGTCCAAAACTATGCCCTAAGGATTTTTTAAAAAGAAAATGTTCTCGATATGAGGTACTTATTCTTGTGAAGAATAGTTTCTACACTTTTTACACAATTTATTGTGCAAATTTAATTATTTTTGTGCAAATATTATCCTGCATTTCCATATTCATATAAAATATTGCAGTAATCCAGGTAACGAAATATATTTCTTGCGTCCTTATGCTATCAGTTCGATGTATATTTCCTTGATAAGGACTCATGTGCAGCGATGATATTTGTCCATTGTCGTCTGCGTAAATTTTACAAGCATAAAACCATACGTCAAAAAAGTCGTACTATTTAGCTGAAATGTTAAATTCGACATAAATACATTAAGCTCTTAGGGAATAGTTTTGGAAAAGCAGCTTTTCTTTAAGAAACATGCTGCAGGCAATGTAGAGGAGAAGAGGAATTTTTCTGTTCACAGTTGTGTTCATGATAAAAAGTTATTAATTTTTAACTTTTATTAAAAATAAATGAAGAATTTTAGCCGTTCAGTCGCCATTAGTTACTTACAAACTATTAACCCCTATAATAACACGCCAATTGTACTGTACCTTGCATATTAAAGATCAGTTATCTTTAAGTGAGATGGATCTACTTCTGTGGATAAATCACATCACATGTCACAAGGAGAACAAGACTTGTATTCTACTGTATGTTGCTAATCTGTGAAGATGCAGATACGGTTCCTCATGACTATATGTAGATAAAATACATAAACTGACATAACGACAGTACTAAAAGTAGCTTTCTTTATTATCAACCGTTCGATCCGTAGCGTTAATAAGAATTACCCTGTTTGCTTTTGAAACGAATACCAACCACACACTGATTCAGAAATAAAGAATGACATATCGTGTAATTATAATGGAAATAAGTTAAAATAATAGAGTGGTAGTGTCATTATATATCTTAACTTTAACTACTTGGCATAAGTTCACAATCTCTGATGTTGAAAATATTGAAAGAGGAGAGATGGTTTCATACTTCTAAAGTACTGAATTATTACCCAGTAAGACCAAGCAATTCCATAACCTGCAAAATGACAAAATTTAAAAAGGATATCTAAGTTCACCAGTCATCACTAGGTCCGAATTTTGCTTTCAATAAAGAAGTCTGCCCTTCGTCTTTAAAGGGTTAAACAAAAAAGTACTTATTAATATCACCGAGGAAATTAATAAAATATATTATTCTAATTCCAATTTCTAGGCACTTTAAAACAATATTTAATTTAATTGAGTAATTTTAAAAGAAGACAATTTTTAAATTATAGTTGAAGCTGAAATTAAAACAGATTATAATAATTTCTCAAATTGCTCCAACAGCAAAAAAGAAATATTGATAATGGAAGAATGGTCTAAGTCGATAGACTTACATATATATATATATATATGATAAGATTAATTCATATTCATTTTATTAAATTAGGTTCCTTTTCCTTTAAATATTATTTACCAATTTCCAACTTGGTGTTGTGAAAAACTTTGTGCTTTAGTATCATGAAGACAATGTGTTTTCGTATTATTCGTAAAGGAAACTTGCAAATTATTTATAATTTCAGCTAGTTACACAGAAGGAACTTAAGACACCTAACCAAAGATTTATGATTTTGTCTAAGTGTATAAGAAGCCGCTATTTACAACCTACTGGAGTGAGTTCAGATTAACCTTTTGACGCCTAATGTCAACTATAGTGGTCGTACCGCACCGCTAACCTCTAAAGTTGCATTTTATATATTTATTCAACAAATATATGTACTGAATATTTTAAATATGGTATATACTCTCCGTTTCTTCTCTTCAAAATGCAGTTTGTTTCATAATTCTAAAGTATTTGGTTCCTGTATTATTCACATTTTATATAGAGGATGTGCTAAAATTAAAAAAAAATAATTCCGGCGCCAAAAGGTTAAATCTGGGTAAATTTAAAAAAGAAGCTTCAAATTTTCATACGATAAAAAAACGGTAAGGATAATGATCCGTAAATATTGAATATTGAATGTAATAAAATTTTGGTACTTCAATAAGGCTGCAAAGCCATCACAAGCTTAAGCAAAAGCATGTGACACCTTTGTACTGAAGAATCAGCTTTATCTTCTTTTCTGTTAAGAAAATTTAGGAGTTTTAAGTACTTTTTCTTAATCAGCTTCAAAGTACCACATACATTTACCAACATTCGAAAGACACTACTTTAGTGGAGGTTTTAAAATCTGCTGGTAAAATAAATACGTGAGGCAGCAACATTTATGTGAAAAAAAGTCTCCAAAGTAATGGCCCTTGATTCATTATTACATAAACTATCGAACAGAAAGCAATCAAAGTTATTATCTCCAAAAAGTAATATGTATTTTGCCTCAATTAAGCGTACTCATTAGTGCCGTTCCATATCATTTTGAAAAATTATGTTTACATACTTATAAAATAATGTGCAGCGGACGCAACAGAGGAAAGTTTTAGAAGAAAAGCCAAATTTAAAAATAACATCTTAACTTTTCATTTTTAACAAAATAATTTCTTTTAATATTATTTTGTTTAAACATTTTATTAGTAAGCTGGCTTCAGTGCCTCTATATACAGAAAATCCCAGAAATAGCCAATAGTCGGAAGGTCCAGCCCGAGTCGAATTTTACGCAAGTCGGTATTTAGCGTACACGTGTTGAACTACATATATAAAAGACGCATTCCAGTTGAAATCCAAGCTCCAGCTTACTGAAACTTGATCGAGCATAGCATGACTGTCCCGCCGCCAGTGTTATCGCCCAGCAGTACTCTTCCGCCACTCTCATATCATTGCACTTTCATTCCCACAAGGAAAAATTCAGGGCGCATTTAAAAACTTTATTTCAGTTTATTTTATTTTTTGTTTAAAACCTTCGTAAGTCGAGAAGTGTCTGCACTGTGTTGTGCTCTGGAACATAAATTGACCATTAGGCGCCATGCCACCTCCACCGTTAATGCTGCAGTTTCTAGTCTGAAGTTCTGCTCCATTTCTGCGATTGTCCCATACCTTTCCCTTGAGGTGTCCCCAGATGGTTCAGCTATCAGGGGACGAATAGAACATTTGCAGGCCACTGAATACACGCATCTCCATTCAGCGAATCTTGCACAAAAGTTTAAATTTTCATTCTTCCCAAGTTATGGCAGTACAAGATATCAGAAGTCGCATCGTACGTAATCCAAATATTTTTCTAGCAATTTATGCAAAACTTGGGACGTTGGGAACGAATAAGATATCTTCTTATGACAGAATAAGCAATTTTCCATTCGCCCAAGCGGCCTGCAAAGTCTCATATCTTTTATTTCGTGAGTTGTTCCTCTAGAGATACGCCAAGAACAAGATATACGTCATTAAACAACGGATTATCGCTGAACTGGTGCAGAACATCACAGAATAGGTTAGAGTACAATAACAGAAAGGTGAGAATTTACAGAATATATAGAATTTCATAGGGTTTATAGAAGTATGGAAGTCAATAATGTGCGTAAGTCTTTCAAAACCTTAAGAAAATAAAGGCTAAAAATTATCCTACGGCATATTATATTTACTTCAAAATCACCAGATTACTCTGCCGCACTTTTTGCGTTACATTTGACACCATAAGTATAGGTTACCTACGTTTTATATTACACTGGCACTTGCACAGTGTATTCTGACCCATCCCTCCTCCTTCAGAAACAATTGCATTATGTCTGTCAGTCTGAGCATCACAGTTTTATTGCCCGTGCCAAAGTTTTGGTGAAGTAGTCGTGTAACACACTATCTACTTTACCACCATATGCACTCTTATCCTGAAACTCTTCAGTCTTTTTAATCGAGAAACTAGTTCAGCCACCAGTAAGCTTACACAAAACAAGGACTTACGTACAATTCAACAAATTCTAACATCCACTGCATTACTGAGGGTTTATCTCTCAACTTTAAGCAGCATACAAAGTAAGAGAAATAGATTCATTTTTTTGTTCATTGTGCTGCTATGAAATATTTCTTGTATAAAACATCAGTTCGCTACTACAGTTACGGTGGAGCTGCTGGAAAAATTATATTTTAGAAATTCATGACTTCAGCAATAATTACAAACACATTCTTTCAACGGATGGCGCTTCTTTCTCTTCAAACACTTGTCCAAGTTTTAATTGAATTTTTCAGGTTGTCTTGATGAATGCTATCGTCAGACAGTATGAGTACTTATCGATTAAAAATGCAACGCAGTTCACAACGTAAATTAAAGCTGGTTCAAACCAATTTTTTTCCGCTTTCATACACATTTTGGACCTGAAGGGCCGTCTTGATGGAGGACATATAATGCTGGTAGAAATTACTAAACTTACAAACAATTTTATCTCTGTGTCAGCTAACTTGTCACACACTAAAATAACTCTCTAACGTCCAAGTATTTACTCCCTAAGGGGCGCATTTCTGCGTTAGTAAGGTTATCAGAAACACGTAAACCAGACTGTGTATTCCGTAACAGAAACAATCAACTGAACTGTTGAAGTATAGATTTCACAATGTATTATAAATGTATTGGATATTTCAATACACTGCGAAATACTTCATCGTTCAACATAGTTCAGTATTGATGGTACTAAATATTACTCAGTCCTTATTGTTGTGTAATCAATTTACAGATATGTTTCATTTTCCAAGTAGTTACACACAACTCAAAATGCAAGGTAAAATAAGATACAATAGAATGATGTATTTTATTGTCAAGGCTTCATTTATAATAATTATTTAGCATTTTTTCGGATTAATTTATAATTTTACCATTACGGTGTAAAGGTTTGAGATCTCACACCTGCTTGTAGTTTTAATTTCTCTTTTTAATCTTCTGACTATAGGTCTGATGATGGCTTGCTCAAGCCGAAACATGTAGCCCACTTTACCTTTTATTTTGAGTTATGTATGTTTACTTGGATAAATAAATATATATGTAAAATACGCATTCCTTTGTACATCGTGCTATTGTTATAAAATTTTTGACACGTGGATGTCCCCATTAGCTAGTAAATTTATGAGGACTTAAATGTGTTTAAATAACGCGTTTTAAGTCAGATAGCTGAGGGATATAAATTTATAAATTCATTAATTTTCGCTAATATTATTTGTTCTCCTTGAAGACGATTCTGTAGAACCGAACCATGTTGGAAAGCGCAATAAATTGATTTTTCTCAGCTTATTTTATTGCGTGTACTGTGTCCTTTTTAATAATGAATTGTGTGTATTGACGATGCAATAATATAACATTAGTACAAATACTTACTTACGAACTTGACATCTATTTCAGATATCTTATATTGGAGTTCCATTTAAGTCACACAAAAATGTAAATGAAATGGAGATATAACACAAACGAACTATTAAACGTCAGCATTCCACTATCAAGTCTGTGATGGATAAGACTAAATCCATTCTGTCAACTTGGTGTAATTTTCTGCTGCACTTTAAATGCACTGGATCAGATGTACATTCGTGGGTATACTCGCATTTTTACTCAATAAAAATTGTACTTCATTTTCTGTCATGAAGTCTCAAGTAGTAGAAAAGTAAACTATAACACTCTCGAAATCAATTTATTCAATTTGTTCCATTGAATCGTACCTCAGTATTTACGAATTTTTCTGTTGTGTGAACTTTCATGATGAGTGTAAGTTAAAAGATTAAATTTCACACCCCTCTTAGAGCAAGACATAATTTTACAAAACACACGTATTCTGTACCTAACAGTTCCTGAGACCTGAAGAAGGTAGAATATTACGTCACTGAGTGCCCTGTTGTGACTCAGGCTTCATGTCTTTTGTGCTGACCACAGGATCAGAAAATTTCCATTTTATTTCCTTCGTAATGTCTCCCACCACAGATTTAACCCGACTCTCTCCTTGTCTCCTGGGTTCCCCCTGGAGCTTTCTCTGACGTCAAATTTCCGTACCTTCAATTCCTTCCCCTTCATACCCTTCGTCAGGGCTCTCTGTGAGAATGCCTTGTTGGTTATGCAGAGTACTGGGTGTGTGACTGATCTGAGGAATGGCTTTAGAGATGACAACTTCTGCCTCTTGACCCAGTCGAGTATTACGTGTTCCTGCAGAGGGCACATCCGCGACATTAATTTGTGAGCCGGAACTGTGTGGTGTAGCTGCCATTCCTACTCCACTGGAACCTTGACTGAAGCTTGAAGGTGAAACGTCTTGGTTTAGCGTTTTTTTACTGACTGCACCTGTAGTAGAAGATGGTGCTATCTGTATGTTGCAGTTGTATGCCAAATCGGGCCATGTCACGACTTTCTCACTTGGAGGGCTCGAGGAACAGCCAGGAGGGCTAGTCATTGATAATGCGGGTATTGGTAAAGTTGGTTCACCCTTGTACGGTGCAGGTGGGGAAGGCAGGTAAGTATTATCTGGAACTGATCCATGGGATTCTACAGAATAAAAAGTTTGACTTATCAGTGGTGGTTTTGGTGGTGTTTGTGGAGGAAGAGGAGCACAGGGGTAGCCTTCTACGGTGTACCGTATGTCTGGTGGTGTATAGTGTTCGTAGGACGTTCGAGGTTGCGACGACCGGGTTAGGTACTCGGCTTCTCTGGAGTACCTGTTGCAAGGAGAAACTGCATCAAGCCTGTTGGATCTATTGTGTGGCAGGGTCCTATAGAACGCTGCAGCTGCGGGTGCCTGCGGCGGTGTGGAATGCAGTGGCAGATGAGTTGGCAGCTTGGGTAGACCGTAGTCCATAGGATAACCATCACTATCCAGGAAACGACCTGGGGAGAGGTGGACGTCGGCTGTATGATGGTGCTGGTACAATTCTCGCGTACTTCCCCTTGGAAGTGTTGACATATGAATAGCGTACTGCCCTTCAATATTCCTCAGCTGATGGTGTGACAAAGAAAGTGGAATTGGTTTTGACCCATTATTCTCATAGTCGTGAATTATGTTCTCCATGGCCTCTTGGTAGCTATTAGGTCCACTATTTTCTCTTTCACCTTCTTCGCCACTGTCACCGTCAGTTCTTCTACAAGACGGTCTCCGCTCCTTGCCAACACTTTCGGTATCATTTATAAGATCGGGATTTTGTTCAAGTTGGTAATTCCTCAGTGAAGGCGGACTGCCATACGGATTCAGCAAACCAGGCCTTGACGAGTTGTTACCTACTGTGGCTCCTCCAGTTCCTGTAGAAACTAAAACGATGTCGTGGTGGTGTCTTTCTGACATCATTACTGCACCATTTACTTTCGCAGGACCGGTAATGGTATCCACATTTATCATCCTTGTAATCTGATTTTCAGAATCACCTATAACAGCAGACTTTCCCTGTTGTTGGTGTTCATGTTGTAAAGCAACAACTTTGCTACGCTCCTTCTTCCTTCTGCGCCGCCTCTGTCGATGACACCTAACAATGCACAATATTATAGCGATGATGACAAAGAGTGCAAAAACAGCCGTTCCTGCGGACACCGTAATTACATATTCATAGGGAAACATCGGCACTCCGACGATAGGTTCTTCTTTCACGACAATGCGGATAGTATAATTAGACTGTGCCTTACCAGCAGGATTCTCAGCCACACAAATAAAAGTTCCATTATCATCGGTGTTGGCATTAAAAATAAAAAGTTCACTTCGCTTCTCTTCAGCTCCTTCCTCGACGAAGTAATACAAGTGAAGTCCTGGAGCAACTATCGAGTCGTTTTGAAGAATGCGTCCTTGAAACCACCATGACACTCTGGCTTCAGGAACAGCTGACACCTTGCACAACAGTGATATGTTCCTTCCCTCTGCAATTTCAAGGTAGAGGGTGGTAGGCGTCACATCTGGGAGGCATGCAAGGTCTGTGAGTTCTATTGTCTTAATTAGAACGCCACTGAGCCTGTGAGGTGTGACACATCTAGGTTCTATAGTCTGAGGAATATTGTAAGTGATAAGCCACGAACGCAAATCCAGTAATCGACAGTCACATTGCCAAGGATTTCGATGGAGGTCAATTCCATGGAGAGACTCTGGTAGGATGTGCGTGCCACGAATGTTATTTAAACGATTGCCATCAAGCTTAAGCCATTCGAGACTGTCAAGCCCAGTGAAAGCGTCCTCGTCAATCATTTCAATCTCGCAGTTGCTCATTTCAAGAGTGGTGAGGTAAGGAAGGTTGAGAAATGATCCTGGTTTAAGAACGCGAATGGGATTGCCGGTAATTGTCAACCTCATTAATGACTGGTAGTCACTGAATGTTTCTGTTGGGACGGCCGTCAAGAGGTTTTCTGACAGATCGAGTTCCACCAAATTAGTTAACCCTCGGAAGGCACGATCGTCAATTTGCTTAATTCGACACCGCATTAAATAAATTTTCTGTAAGTTGAGCAAACCCATTCTCTGGAAACGTTCTCTTGGGAGGATCTGTAAATTGTTTCCTTGGAAATCCAACACCTGTGTGCCCTGATCTATTCCGTCTGGAATAGTTATAAGGCTCGAGTTTATGCACTCTGCTGTTTGCTTTCCTCCTTTCCACATGCACTTGCATGGCGTAGGACAGGCGGAGATCCACCAGCAGCACTGTACTATGAGCAACGTGACGAGCCACCAGCCAGACATTATCAAAATCCGCCTTCCGATTTTTTAGTTGTCGTGTTGTAATATTCCCTGTACACTACACCTGATAATTCTTAGTAAATATAAATTTTATTTTCATCACCGCGAGTCGGTCTACTGCTATCAAAACATAAAATAACGTTTTCATTTACATCATTATTATATACGTAAATGAATAATATTTTATATTCGCGAAGATAAGGTGCCCTTATTTAGCCTTGTTCCTCTAACAATCTTGTTCATGATGAAAGTCGGGGAATGTAACACACAGAATGTCTGAAATAAAAATATTACCACCATGACACCCGGTATGCAGTACCGTCGTCAGTGCACTAGGGCAAAGTTCAGACTCCGATCCCTTGTCCTCTCCAACTTCAAGAAGCCCGTCCTCTGTTTGGTGCATATATTATTTCTTTACACTGCGATATACACAATTTACCTCTTGACGCACTGACACATACACACAGCGGAGAGCTTTGCATCTTTTGTTCTATAGTGATGGCTTCGAGCTTACGTTTGTGCCAAAATTGAAAAAATAAAAATGATCATTTTAGCACAATAGATTGACTGCTGCTGTGGCACTTTGGAAGAAAGGGGCAGTGAACACGATAGAACCTTCTATTAAGGTCCACTTACTGGCATGTTAATAATGCTGGACGACAGGTTCAGTGCGTGGCTGTGGTTCGCATTATCGATCGTATCAAGCTGTATGAGCCAGTCTATTATAGATTCACTCTCGGTTTCCCTTCCGCAGTTTTGTCAAAATAAGCTTGTTCATTCGCCTATATGCACATCTTCCTCTTAATATGTTAATATCTCTATTATAAAATTAACACAAATCACGGATTGGAGGAGACACAAGTAGGAAAACTGCTGTTTGTGTGTTAGAGAACCTGTGTGTCCTTTATCCTGAAGCTTGCGAGTTGTGACGTGGGAAAAATATGAATGATCCGTTTTCTTTGCCGATGAAAGATATGCAGTTTAAAATAATTCCTCTATTAAGTACAATTTTATAATATTGTCTTTAAGTCCCCCCATAGGGCGTCAAATATTTTGCAACCGTTTAGAGAATACTTCTTTATTTCGACGCTGTATTCATCTTCTTGTTGTCCAAACACATTTTTGTTAGCGGCGATTCTTTATCTGATGCCAGGTATCAATTTTGCAAGTTACAAGTAGTGACTCACACTCATCTTTCGGTTATATTTCTTTATAAAGACCATCAGATATAATGCCAGAGAACATTTACTCTTCAGCAAAATAACTTTCCTTTTTCATGTATCATTTTCACCCACACTTCCCGGAAAAATCCCAAATTCACAGATACCTCTCTCTTCATTCTTTCAGTTGACAATACGTAATCAGTTATTGTCTTGCGACTGCTGCAGCAAGGCGTTGTTGTTAAACGTGAATATATTGAGATGTCTCGACTGGATTTATATCTGTTGAAGTTTCCTTGAAATTTTTTGTTTCAAATTGTTAACGTAGTAAACATAATTAAGATGGCGTATCAGTCCTAGTTTGCGCCAATTTGTGTGCAAGCGTCTTCATTCAAAACCAGCAAAATCTCGTTGGAGTTCCGACTGTGTGTCCGAGAACGGATGTAACACGTACTGATCTGAAACAACAGAATTCAAACAGTGAAATGCTAATATTTATCTCTGACGATCAAGCATTAGTAATACTAAAACACAACTCAGGAAGGTGGAGGGTTGGAGTCAGGTAACTAAAGTACTTAATAATAATAATAATAATAATAATAATAATAATTTGGACATTATTCCCTTTTATAGATTTTCAAACAATGGCGCAAACGTAGTTAGGGAATATTAATAATATTTTTGTTATATGTTTTCATTTAGGATGGACTTATAGCTTTTAAAAGAGTGTATTGAAAACAGTTTCTTTTTAAGTGTACTTTACAAATCAATACTCTACCTATATAATAAAGGTAATGCCATAAAATATTAATTTGGACAAATTTGTTTTCGCTAGTATCGCTACAGTTATTTTTAAATAAAACTGGTAGATGGAAGTTGAAGAATAAAAGACCAACCTGATGTCACTTGCTATTTTGTTCACTTCTTATGGGCTCAAAATGTTTCGGACATTAACCTTTAGGCGCCGGAATTATTTTTTAATTTTAGCACATCCTGTACATAAAATGTGAATAACACAGGAAACAAATATGTTAGATTTATGAAACAAACTGTATTTTGAAGAGAAAAAAAACGGAGAGAGTATACCATGTTTAAAATATTCAGTACCTATATTTGTTGAATAAATATATAAAATGCAACTTCGGAGGTTAGCGGTGCGGTACGTCAACTATATTGACGTTAGGCGTCTAAAGGTTAATATATCCATCATCAGGAGCTTGCGACTATTCTGTTGAATTACCACATTGGTCGTATTGTTCTTGGTTCGATGTGTGTTGGAGTTTCGGTGTGGTCGGGTTGGAGTGGTATCTGTGTTGCAGGCTGAAGCACAACATCGAACCAAGAACAATATGAGCAATGTGGTAATTCAACAGAATAGTCGCAAGCTCCTGATAATGGATATATTAATGTCCGAGACATGTTGAGCACATAAGAATTGAAACAAAATAGCAAGTGACATCAAGTTAGTCTTTTATTCTTCAATTATCACAATGATGCACGGTCCAATAAACATAAGATGGTAGATGGAAGTTTACTGACGTGTCTAGTTACTCTGATTTTGTTAGGATGCAACATAAAATTATTTTTGTGTAACCATATTTATAGAAGTACCTTGGAATAACAATAACATATCAACTGTTTTACGCAGTGTGGCAGCACAGAATTCTAAGCTTAAAAATTGACAATCCAAAATTAAAATGAAGTTATGGAAAGAAAATTGACAAAATTTCAAACTGCTGTAACGGAAACCTTGACTTAAAAGACATTAATAAAACACTTGCCTGCATATCACACTTAAAAATATCACGCGACAAAGAACAAAAACTGAAGGATTTATAAGTTAATTTCGTAAATTCAGAATAACATTCATAAGAACACATCCAGTGTCATTCCAACTGTTACCGTCCTCTAGAAGTCTTCAACAGTGTTTGTTGGTAAAAGCAGTTCTAACGCAAATTTGAGGTCGGAAATAAACATTTATGTTAATTTGAAAGTCAAATATTAACATCGAATTAGTGTAAATGTGTAGTAAGTTAACTTCACAAACAGATCAAAGTGATCCGTTTAAGATAGAAGGACATGTTATGGGCGATATTTATCTACAGTCACTGCAGGAAGACTACCACATCTCTTAGATACTCCTTAGGAAAAATAATAGAATTATTGCTTGCAGTACGACGGACTGCCTTCCTACTTCAACTGTACATTGAAAAAATATCCCAGTCACCTGTTCCCTGGTCGACAAGAACGATCATGCTGAACCACAGTATTGGCCACGAGGGTCTTCAGAATTAAGCCATCTGTACTTTATCTATAGGGACATTTGGCACACCCGGTGTGCTACGTAAGAGGGTGGAAACGCAAGGTGCATTTTTCCGTCGTATTTTGTCATTGCAGCCTGTGTAAAGAAAAATACGGAAGAAATGACTTGAGCTACAAGTTACTCGTACTTTGTTCAGTCCCACAATAAAACGCAGGTGTATGTGTGTGTGAGAGGGGGGAAGTGGAAGGTGGGCGAGAACAGACATGTGCCCTCATTAAAACTGTTCCTACTAATTATGAATATAATTACTGGAAGCAATGATAATGAAGTTTAAATTCGAATTGTTAATTATTGATGCCAATCTTCCTGTTGTATAACGTTATTATTTTGTTTGTAAATTGTTTTAAAAGATGTTCCCTAATTAATATCTCATATGAAACTTTCAGCATGCCAGTCACTGTAATTCTCTTATTAACCTGTTTCACTTCTATTAGACAGTTTTTTACATGTGTTTCAAAAGATGTCTGAAAACTTTCATCTCAGGCCTAACCGACCATACTTGAGCCTAACAATGCTTGAAACAATTCCACTTTCTTACGATGTATTATACAGTTCTTCCTCTAAGCGTTCTGTAAAATCTTCCTAAAAATTATTGCTACTATTCTAAACATATTGCTGATGTGGTGCAAAATATATACTGCCCAGCTGTCACTACATTCGTTATAAGCTAGGGGCCAGTTCAAACCAATTCCACACACACACACACACACTCTTCAGCTCAGTAAGGCATATGAAGAACTGACAATCCGGATGGACGCCATGAACAGCGCCAAGACATTTTTGACACAATTAGTAATGTGTCTACGTGAAACATACATCGTTTATATTTTTCGGAAAATTTTGACTTAATAATAGTGACCGAAGTACCCATTCTACTGCCGTTCATTGTTGCAATCTTGTGGTTATATTGCAAATATCAGAGATTCTAGTTTGGTTTCCGTGGAATCGATCAACACAGTGAGAAAGGCACTACCCTGCTTAAAATAACTAAAACTAAAAAACTCCGTGGCCTTAGTCCGCACGCGAACTATACCGACAGAGCGGCCGCCGCCGGTCGGCGAAGTTAGTGCCAACTTTTGCGGATAGAGGGGTGTCACGTGGTCAGCGCAACGG
>Ga0123352_10001096_pt1 | contig 35069 bp, 22 predicted proteins | sample TergutLab28metaG_FD_89700 | JGI IMG/M metagenome (GOLD analysis project Ga0123352, IMG submission 89700) | Labiotermes labralis P1 segment gut microbial communities from Petit-Saut dam, French Guiana - Lab288 P1 | ecosystem: Host-associated > Arthropoda: Insects > Digestive system > Gut ...
GCGTGAGCTGAATTGCCGTCATATGACACCACACTCAAGGACGGAAATGGATAAGATTGTCAGCTGATAGGTACAGTGTGTGGACCCGCAAGAAGACCACACTTTTCTCTGGCCATTATCTCCGTAACCGTTCAACTTTGGACATAGGTGTTTTGGGTTTTATCGGTATACTTTAACATAAGGAACACCCTCCCGAAGTCTGGCACATTCCTTCTGGGACATCCTGTATATGCGCGCGCGCGCGTGTGTGGGGGCGCGCGCACGCGCGTGTGTGTGTGTGTGTATGTATGCATTCATGCATGTATGTATTTATGTATGTATGTATGTTTACATATATGTATGCATGTATGTATACACATATGTATGTATGTATGCATGTATGTATGTATGTATACATGTATGTATGTACACACATTTGTATATATGTATGTATGTAGGTATGTATGTATGTATTTTTTTATTTATTTACAGCATGCTCCATTACATCCTGTAATACTAGATGCTTGTTAAAAACTTTATGACATATATACAGTATTTACATTTTTCTGTGAAGATGTTTACACACTGACTATGTACTGGATTGTTCTTTTACAGTTTTCCATATTCTATGGAGTTTGCGAAGTTGAACTGTTGTATGTATGGATGAATGTATATGTATATGTGTGTGTGTGTGTGTTTGTGTTTATGTATGTATATATGTATGTAGAAATTTGTTTTGATGAAAGCACCCATCCACTGTTGGTTAAATTTGTAAAAGCACATGCATTAAGTTACCACAAAACTTTACAGTGGTACAAGATGGAGGAGCGGAATGGAATTAGTCAGGCTGTTTAAACAACATGGAGGCAACAGTTATGCTGTGTATGATATAAATCAACATCTCATGTCTATTACTCAACATCAAGCTGGAGCACTGGTATACTACACTGCAACTTCTCAGAATTTGGAGCTGCAAAGTTTTTAAGACAAATGTACAGCTCAATATATAATTCACTCATAGAATATAAACCCCCTCACAGGTGAACTGCAACTAATGATGCCACCACTTGCAAGTACCCAGTCTTGCAATTCCTGCATTAATGCATGGCTTTGAGTCATAGAGTGGATGACAACAAATGCCATGCAACAAACAATGATGGTCCCTGCTCTGCCATGCTTTGTACTGTTCTCTCCTACCCCCAAAAATTCTGTGTATAAACCTTCTTTACTCTGTAACTACACAAGTGCTGCATCAGAGATAATGCCCCCAACTTAATCTCAGAGGATATGATAATGTGTGGCCTGGTCAGAGCTGTAATGTACCTGTGGGGTACAGTAAATAAGCAGAGGGCAGTGGTGTTAAGGATGACTGGCAGAGGAAAATCTAAAGAAACCCTGAGAAAAACTTGCTTCAGTGCCATTTCATCTTTTATGAATCTCACTTAAAGTCACCTCTAAAGTGAATCTGAAGCTCCATGGTTATAAGTCAGGATATAACCATGACAGCCCAAACACTGCCTTAGTAAAAATATAATACATAGATAATGCAACCAGATCTTCATTATTTTCGTTTGTATACAAGTGCGGACGGAAACAACTTCACATGCATTTCATTCTCCAGAGAACACTTGTTTATATTTTTAAAATGTGTTCTGAACATCCAAGAATGGAAATAATCCTGCCTGGACTTACCGAGACATAATCATTTTTTGTGCAATGAATACTGCATGCCCTGTTCTATCGTATAAGACCTCTCTTTATCCATGCAACATGAAATCTTTGCTCTCCACCCCCACCCCCCCACACTGGAAGATGTTTATGACTCATTTCTTCAAAACACAGGCAGATAAAGATTTAAACATAATCACCAAATACGACATATTCATGTACTTCATAAATTACCACCTACAACGCATGCTGAGGTTAAGAATGAATGGGGCTATAACTCTCACGCCACTATGCTTTAATAACGTGGACAGGCACTTTAACTTTATCCAATAGTCATAAAAGTCTATTTTATTTCGTCCTTACTCATAGCGTGCTAGACAATTAGAGGACAATGTAATTTGAAAGAGCAAGACGTAGGTACACAAATTACACTACATCGTTATGGGGTATGCCCATTCACTTTCGGTCCAGCACAACTTCGGTTGAGTATAGACATGCTATGCCATACCAAAAGATAGGATTATCTCTACTAATTGAGATGAGCTTACTAATCGACCTAAACAGTATTTACTGAACAAAACAGTGTCTTAAATTTTGTTACATCCATGTGACTTACAAAACACAAATGACATCAAACCTACAAATAACAAATGGCTGCATATTTATGTTCTACACTTGCCTGTTTTATCGTGGGGAAATTCTTCGCACCTTACTGTCCACAGCTTCAGCACTTCCCGCAGGTTCACAAAATATCACATTTCAATACACTCAGAACTGCTAACATGTTCAAACTTGACATCTCACCACACGACCACGTGATTGTCACAGTCTCTACTACTGACCAGATCAATACCCTGAACTTCCAAACGGAAGCCAAGCAAAACTAGTTCTAATAGACATTTTAAACTGGGCGATTGGCCAAACTGACATTATGGAATCACAGCTGGCGTCCCATCTACTCAATTGAATTTACTATTTTATTCCCGTCTGCAGGACGATCACGACGGTGTTCCCTCATCAATGCCCAATACCTCCAACTAGCTCTTATCCGTGGCCTTACTGCCACCTACTGACGAGTGGTGCAACCACTCCACTACTTTACTTGTACTGTAACTCAGTCGGCATTACAACCCATCAAGACACGATTGGTTATCAACGCATTCCTTGTAACATGGGTAATTATGATATTTAATTTCAACTAACAGTCACTAACTAGCCAGTAAATTACACATATAAATGTTATTGTTAACTGTACAAGCTTTTACATGACCGGCTGCCAGAAGTGACATAAATCCACATACAAACATTAAAAAACCACACCAGCCCATATCAAAATTACCATTGAAGTGGTAGTAATTGATTGAACCATTATGATGAAAATCAGCAACAGCATCATAGTACAATACAAAAAAACCAGTAACATACCGACAATCACAAAGTATTAATGCAAGAACAACATATGCTAGGGCACAGTATGCATACATTACATACAGCTAATTGCAAACTATATTTAGAGATAGCTGGACCTATACAGGAAGTCCTAATTTAACACTGCCCACCAGTCTTGGATGTTCCTTACCTTCCACATATATTTCAGTTACCAATCAACCACTCATTCACAACAGCAAAGCTATGGTACAATGCTTTTTACACGACTTACATCTAGTTCAGCAGTTATTATACTAGTATTATCTGTAAACAGAATAGGTGTACTAGGTTAACAATGAGTGACTCTTTCAAGAAATGTGGGATCAGTTATGTCCTAAATTGTACTAATTGAGCTCAAAAGATAACTAATGATGTGTGTGACAGAAGAGAGAAGATTTAAGTGGACTGTATGACCAACAGAAAATTCAAATGGCACGTTTTGTTCGGCAAGTATTTGTGAAAGGAGATACAAGAGTACAAAATAATTTTTTTCCCCTAAATTTTCCTTCTAAAATCTTGGTGCATCTTATGGTCTGGAAAATATGGTAATTTCTCCAGCAGTAAACTTGTAAATCTCATGATCTCAAAATTTTACGTACCTCACAACACAGAAATAAAAAGTAAAAACAGCAAAATCTTGACTAAGAGTTAGCAATATTCTCTGCATTCATTTGAGTAGTAACAAGTACTATAAATGTTAGGCTCAAATAGTGCTACTATTGTAACTAAAAGAGTATCAAAACTGAAGTCCCACTTTTTCCTGTAGAGATCTCCTACAGTACCATGGTTAAGCAGATAAAGTTTATTAATGTGAAAAACTGAAGAATAATTGATATTACAATAAAAAGACTTTCAATATGTATACAGACAGAAGAAATGACTAAAGGAATATTTTTGCTATTAAATATAAATCTTAATCTGCAACTATAAGACTATCTGGATTTTAACTTACCTGACAAATAACAGATAATGAGGTCTCAAACAGAGCCAAACACAGAAACACTACCATTTATTTTTTTATGTACATTATTAATAAATATGCAAACAAAGTAACTTTCCTCAGTAGTACTTTGGTATGTACACTCTTTCACTACAACAGTGCAGCCAGTATTACTGATTGCTAAACATCCTACCATAAACTGTAAAACATTAATCCATTCTTCAATATGCACTTTTATAATTATCAAGTGACTGAACTCTCTCTGTTCAATTGTGGGCTGCCATTGCAGTTTCCTCATGGAACGTCTTCATGCGAGCTTCCAGTTCTGGTCGGAAATGACGAATTAACCCCTGTACATGAAACAAAATCATACAAATACTTCCAGTACATGTTTACAATCACTGTTGTTACTTACAATACCATATTAGAACTAAGAAGCCAAACACATTTAACTCAGTGAAAATTCACGCAAATACACAGCCATTTTGTCTTGTGGGAAAACATTCTGAAATGAAGTGATGCATTTTATTTGAATACCAAGAAAACTCAATATATTTTGGCTGGGTAATTTCATAATGCGCCGGTCCCAGTGGCTGCACGGTCTAAGGCATAGGTCTGCGGCCGCTCACCTGCTGAGATCGTGGGTTTGAATCCCACTGGGGGCATGGATATTTGTCTGTTGTGAGTGTTGTGTGTTGTCAGGTCTCTGCGACAAGCTGATCACTTGTCCAGAGGAATCCTACCAACTGTGATGCGTCATTGCGTGTGATCTAGAAACCTCAAGAATGAGGAGGCCATGGCCCGCGTTGGGCTGCAGAGCCACGGGGGGTGGGGGGAATCATAATGCAGACTCATTAACAATTCCCATGTAATTTTTGTACATTGTATGAACACATTAAGGACATCATTTTGCTATGAAATACACACCAATCAGATAAACACACAAATGGAGATGCACAAACACACACACACACACACACTTACACATACCCTAACTACATATTTCTCTAAAAACATATGTACAAAAATCAGGCGTCCCTGTTACTAGGCACGTGATTTTGAAGATTACAGAAAACATTTACAACCTTTAAATATAATTACTACAATGTCAGATTTTATTACATGTAAACTGAATATCAAAAAGAAAAATACTGTGTGCACTCACAAAATGATTCTCAATAGTCAATGTAACTTCTTTTTTAAAAATTAAGATGTGCAGCCTTTACATGCACATGCACGTGCATGCACAAAAACATAAGGTATTTTACACTTAAAGTTGAATCCTCATAGACTGCTGGGTTTGTCTCCTGTAAATAATTTCCTAGCATATTTTATCACTGGCATTGTTACATAACATCAACCAAAGGTGATTCACATACCCTGGAAATACTTCAAAACAGTCCATTTTTCATGTGCTGTGTGTGCAACAGAAGGCCATTGTTGTTCACAAAAATGAAGTACAGTGTAACACTAAGGGTGCTTAGTATCAAAATCTACATAAAGAAACCCCATAAAAGGGATCATACCAGTTTTAGAAGCCAGTTTCCCAGAGTTTTCAGTTCTGCTGATATCAACAGTACGTCAACAGGTGAACAAATTTTAAAAAAACCAGATTTTAGTTTCAGGTGCAGCAACAACAAATACAATATACTCTTTGGCGGGGGTGGGTGGGGATCAGATGACACTGAATCATATTTAGAAGCATCTCCATGAAAATCTCTGTTTGGAGAGGATGGCTTGTAACTGGTTGGGTGAAGCAGTGTCTAGTGATGAGTCAAGTGCAACTTATTTTGTAACTATACTCAGATAATCCCAGACCAGTACATAAAGTTCTGTTACATGACATTAGAGCTGGAGTATGGTGTGCTATCCATGCAACAAGAATGACTGGATCCATCATCTTCTCTGAACATAAAAGATTCACACAGGTCCACTGAAATACATACTTGAAACACTTTTTTGAAAATTTAAGTGCAAGGAAGGAATATGGGTCCCTTCTTCAACCATGAATTCAGTGGCTACCTTACAGAACATTTTTGGGGACCAAATAATTAGTCATCCCCTATGAGATACCCTCACTGACCCAATCCAACGGACATGACTATAATCTGTGGGGAAGCTCGAAACATAACATTTATAAAAACCATCTACACAGTGTAGGCAACCTTAAGAAAGAAATCATAATCATCCACACAGTATCAGTTTTGGCTACACAAGAACATCAGTTTTAAGTGTTCACCATGTGTCTAGTACACCAAATTTTAAGGAGGTGATTTCTAACACCTGCTTTAATGCAAAGGAAGTTATGTTATACAACAGATATTGTTAATGCAGATTCTGTGGGTGGGCTCTACATTGTGGCACACGCTGTATGTACGAAGTCTAGGAAGAAGAAGAAAAAAGTTGGAATGGGGTAAATAGTGTTTGCTTAACACCCATTTGTGTAAGACATGTTTTATCGCCCCTGCTGGAAAATGAAATGGAAGTTTCGAGTAGTGCAGTAACATCAGTCGAGCAAAATTCAATAAAATTGCAACCAAAACTTACAATATGTTGATGAATGTTTATGGTGACAAAACAACATCTTGTTCTTATGTACTTAGAAGGCAAGGAAGACTTTCGGATGGTCAGGTAGATGTGCACAATTATTCGAAATCCAGTGAACACTAAAGTTTTAAAACTGATAACATAAAAAAAATTGAGACCTGGTGTGCAGTGATCACTGCTTAATGATCAGAATGTTGACTGCACTGTGAAATATGAGTAAGGAATAAGTTCACAAGATTATGAATGAAGATTTAGATGTAAGACAGGTGCATATGAAGATGGTGCCCAACATACTGATGCAAAACGAATAACTCTTCAAAGTAAAGACAATGCTCAGTGTGTTTTTTGACATTACAGGCATCTTGCACCATGAATATCTTCCATCATGGGAATTGGTCAACCAAAACATCTACAAAGAGAGTGTTTAAGAGGAGAAATGCATCAGAAAAGACTGGAGCTATGGCTATACAAGTGGGTTCAACATCAAGACAATGTTCCTACTCACTCAGTGTTATTGGTAAAAGGTAAAGTTTTCCCGTTACAGGCCCGGTGTGGCCCAGAGGGTGGGTAGAGGTATAGCTCTACTCTTCCCTGACTGCGGCACTAGAAGGGGGTGAGTGGTCAGCAGCACGCCCTGGCTGTACTTTACCCCTGGGAAAGACCCGGAATCCATTTTGCAGGAGGCTGGGTGGGCCACAGGGCTGGTCTGGATGGGCAGAAAATCTCGCCCCCACCGGGATTCGATCCTGGACTGTCCAGCCCGTAGTCAGTCGCTATACTGACTGAACTACCTGGCCCACCATTCAGTGTTATTAGAGAAGCAATTTCTGACCCCATGAGAAAATCACAACAATGGCTCACCCACCCTATTTGCCAGATCTTGCCTCTTGTGACTTTTCAGTTTCAAAAAATAAAACGTTTCACAACAGGAATCCATTTTAGCTACATGGAGTACATAAAAAAGCATATGACACAACACTTAAACAGCAGTCCCCAAAGAAAACTTCCACTTGCAGCCAGACACATTTTTCATTTGGTCCAATGGTAAGCGCTAGTGAACATGGTTAATGAATATTCCATTAAAAATATAAGATCTATTGATCAGCTGAATGAAAACTTTTCAAGACAAATTTTGTTCCTCAGAATTAGTTAACAATTCTTCTAAATATTCAACTTTTAGGACTGATGTTTTGAAAAAAGACATATTACTGTACATACCTGAACTGGCCAAGCTGCACCATCCCCTAAAGCACATATAGTATGGCCTTCTATCTGTTTGCTTAATTCCCACAGCATGTCAATCTCGCCTGGCTGGGCATTACCCGTGATGAAGCGATGAATTATCTTATTCATCCATGAGATGCCCTCTCGACAGGGTGTGCACTGGCCACATGATTCATGTTTGTAGAATTCAATTAGCCTTGCAATAGCTTTTACAACATCTGTCTGCTTGTTCATCACTATGATGGCTGCTGTACCCAGACTGGTCTGAGCAGCCACAAGTGCATCAAAATCCATCATCACATCCTCACATACACTAAAATCAGAAGAGAAATGACAACAGCCTAACAAGTGCTTAATAATACTGTCATGGTCTAAATATCTGTACCTGCATTTGAGGAGTCTAGAATCTCTTAAGGGGATGAAAGTATGCAGGTGCATAGGCAAGTTATTCAGAAATATGGCAGACAAATGTTATCTGTTACTAGTTCAGCTATATTTCAAAGCCACAGTCAAGCCAACCTTCCAGCTACAGTGCTTCTAATTCAGGTAGGAAATATGTTTTGTACTGATAGTAGCCTAACTGGCAGCCAAGTTAAATCCACCTAGATTTCATCTTGATTTTCTACCACAAATTCAACCAAAGACATGGTATGAGCCCCATAAAGTTGGTTCATCCCATATTGAGTTAAGTGGATTAATTTTTTTAATAAAAATAAAATTACTTACCCAGACCTTAGAAACTGGTTTTCATTCTCCATGAATGAAGATCTCACAGAAACAAACTATGATAAAACCCTGATTTTACAACCCCACACTGTGTTTTCTGCAATTTTACACACTTTATGGTCCCGGAAAAGTGCCCAAAAGAACGTTTCCCAGATTTTATGCTTTCCTGCATTTTACACTGCTGTATGTGGTCCCAGCAAACATGTAAAATTGAGGTTTTACTTTATTCTGACCTAAAAATAGCCTACATGTCCTAACTAGAAAGACTGTAATTATAAGGTCTCCTACATCTGGACAACAAATGTCCCTTTGAATGACACACCTGAATAGTGTAAAACCCTGATTTTATGTCCCAAATTTTGAGTGTTCCATGCTTTTACACACTTTCTGTATGGTCCCAGCCAGATGACCAGAAGAACAATGTTTCCCATATTTCACACCAGAATTTATGCCAATTTTATGCAGTCTATACAAAAATGTAAAATCAGTAGTTTACTCTTTCCCATATATAATGATGTGGCAAATTTAAATCTGTCATGTATCTTACATGCTTTCTGGTACTGTTATTTGTTTTGTCAGTTGGGGATAAAGTGGAAAAATGTGATACAAAAGCATATACATTTCCCAGTCCTACCTTTGAACAATTTTCCATGATTTTATGCTCAGTTTATTCAGTTATACACCAAATATCCCGGGATTACATATAATACATTTATGTTCCTTCAGTTTAGTGTTCATATACACTGTCTACACAACTGGGGATTTTGCTACAATTCTGCTGAACACTTTAGTTCCAGAGCATGAAGGCAAAAGCCTATGAAATCTGAAAATGTACAATGTAATTGTTTTTGAAAAACGTGCAAGACCAACCATACCTGACACATATTTCAAGGAAGCATAAACATTTGAAATGAAACATAAACTTGTGAATGAGAAGTGAATGACAGGTGCATTGCTAGGTATAAATAAAACTGAGAATGAAAGGCTACTGACAAAATGGTTGGATAATCAGATATATGTATGTGTTAAGACTTTCACATACTTAAACTGTTGCAATTTACAAAACTTCAGCATAGTGTGCTCGTGGCAATACAAAAAATTTTTCTACTTTATTCAATTTTTCCAAAAACATATTAAGAGTGTTTCGCCGTATTAATTAAAATGTTGTTTAAATGATTTACTCTTAAACTTACTGTTTTGGTATGAGGGGTGTGGATGATCCTCCTGGGATAATTGCCAGCAAATTATCCCAACCACCAGTCACACCACCTGCATGAATTTCAATAAGTTCCTTCAATGGAATAGACATTTCTTCCTCTACTGTACATGGATTGACCACATGACCAGATATGTTGAATAGTTTAGTGCCCGAGTTCCGTTGTCGGCCAAAACTTGCAAACCAGCTTCCACCTCTGCGACAGATGGACTAGAAGAATAAGCATCAATATTATTCACATGAATGTAAAGAAAATCTAACCCAGAGAACTTATTAAAATGCACAGAAAAATCTCTGTGCATTCTTAACCTTAGCAGAAGATGGAGGTGAGAAATTTACTTCAGCTAGAAGAAAGGACAGGCCCCATTATCTGTCTGCCTATGGCTAATTTACTGAATGAGTGAGCTATCCTAGTTTACTATATATAAATACACGAGGAATTTATCTAACATGGTTTACATATAGGATGCAATGATAGACAGAAGGATGACTTAAGAAAAGCAGTTGTATGGTGGGCTATGATGCAAAATAAAACACAACATAGACAGGTCTCATTTTATGCCGGGGTTATGTTCTTGAAAAACCATCGAGAAAATTTAAATTGCACAAATCAAACACACAACTTTCATTTAAAACAGTGCCTTTCCTGGGGGTTAGGGGATTGATGACCTCATCCTATACAGTGTGTAACTATACCATGAATGGACACATGGACCTGTACAATGTGACCTGTATATACAGTGCATACACACACATATACACAACATGATAATAAAGAGTAATTATTTACCTATGCTGTACACAGCATTAACCAACTACTCTTTGCAATGCAGACAAAGTGTTTTCTGTATAGCAAAAACTAAATTTTTAAATGACACTTCCCACCAAAATCCAAACACTGTTAGCCGAATATTTAAAGTTTTAACTATAATGAATGAATCAAAATCTACTGATGTAAGTGAAGGAAACTCAAATTGAATACATGGTACTGATCAGAAGTATGTGAAAGAGCCGAGGTTATTATAAACAGTTTGCAGAAACTATTCAGACAAGCAACAAGAGTTTCTTCCTCTTTCGCCTGTGAATTACAATTGACATGAAAGGATCTGAATTTGTCTTTCTCTCCATTTACATCCAAATTCTCAACAAGGCAAGGGACAAGTCAGTGTAACAAAAATATGCTGAAACTTTGTTTCCAAAACTTCTGAGAGGTTCAGAAGTAAAACTCATGCTCTTTTAAATGTAATAATTTTTTATAACTGGGAATATAACCACAAATAATTACCACAATAAACATGGGCACATAATGATAAAGTGAAATGAAAGCATCTTGTGTTTAAAGAACAAACATTGAAGTAATGTATATGTAACTTACAGGTGCTACAGCCACTGTTTCCACATTTGCAACAGTTGTTGGACAACCGAACACTCCCACATCAGCAGGGAAAGGAGGCTTGAGGCGGGGCTTCCCTTGTTTCCCCTCAATAGACTCGATCAAAGCTGTTTCTTCTCCACAAATATAAGCGCCAGCACCACGATGCATAAACACATCGAAGTCATAACCTGATCCACAAGCATTCCTGCCTATCAGGCCAGCCTGGTACGCCTGATGACAATAACAATCCTGTTTTATGTCTTACAAGATCCTTGTGTCTAGTATTTAACAGACAGTTCTTAGAGCAATGCAACAAAGCCACTCAGTACAGTCAGATTCAACACCACTGTCATCGATGGTATTTTGCTAAAACATCTGAGATACGTCTTTCAGTACTGCCAACTTTTTACAACAATTTAACTGATCAAAATGGTTTACTGCAGTGGCACTGCTTCCATGCACAGTTCCAACTCTCATTCAAATCTTGGGCAGGACATGAACAATCCTGACCAAGGTGTTTAAAAAGTCCAAGAGGGTACCTCCAATTTGACCACACCCACTTCCTTTGACACCCTTTTCTATTCACTATTACCCAACCATTCTTTGCAATACACTCTGAGATACTGACAGCCATTGCTGGTTTGACACATTTTCAGGCCAAATGCAACAATAAATTTGGAGGTTGCACCTACACATAGTTCAGAACTGACAATGCAAACACAGCAATGCCAAAATTTGCAGACAAAATCTGCTATACAGCCCGAGTTATATAAGGTCTGAAATGGAAGGCTCCATGCAGCTGCGCAGAGCGTGATAACCCTGGACTAACCGTGCTGACAGTATCACTTAACAAGTATAAACACAAATATAAAACAAATCATTGCTTAAAATGGCAGAGGAATGTACAAAGAGGTGTACATTCTAATCTTGATGTCAGGTCAGGCAGAAGTATACACGATGTGGGATTTTAGTGTTCTGCTAGACTTGCCCCTCATACGCACAAATACAAAATTACATAGGGCTAATAATACTTTTTTCTGATCCTGATAACTGTGTGGTCTAAGGTGTAGGTTTGCAGCTGCCTGATTGCTGGGATTGCAAGTTCGAATCCCACTGAGGGCATGGATGTCTGTCTCATTTGTTTTGTGTCCTGTAGGTAGCAGCCTCTGCGATGAGCTGATCTCTCATTCAGAGGAGTCCTTCCTTGTATGTGTGTGTCTGTGTTTGCCTAATTGCATGAGATCTAGAAACATCCTGAGGCCAGTTTGGGCTGATCAGGGAAAAAAGAAAAGAAAGAAAGAAAGATAGAAAAAAGAAAGAAAGAAAGAAGGAAAAGAAGCTTTTTAAATTATCTCTTGAGTTATGCATGCTAATTCTCTCTTCCATTACAACAGTAAATTAAATTTAAAGTATGCTATTCAATGCAATTCCATCTCATTGTGGTTAACAAATCTGAACACTGATGACCAATTTCAAAAGCACAAAGGCAAACTTACCTCAGAAATTGCAACCTGCATGTTTGAAGCCTCATTGTAAAATTCTCCACGAATATAAATATAGGCTGCTTGAGCACCCATGGATCTCCCTGCTACCAAGCAGCCTTCTACTAATTTATGAGGATCATGGCGCATAATTTCTCGGTCCTTACATGTTCCTGGTTCACCTTCATCTGCATTCACTACAAGATATTTTGGCCTACAGACAAAGAGTATTTCCTATGAAAATGAATACCCTTTCCTTGCAAGAAAATAATCTCTTTTAGGCAGTTTCCCCATAACAAAGTAGAAGGGGGGAACCAGATTCATTTAACAAATATCCAAATATACCACAATGATATCAACAAATATAGAGTACAAAGATATCCACCTAGATCTCCTGAGGACTCAAATCTTTGGATGTTGATACATGCCCCTCTCTTTGTACAGTACAAGAGATCAGAGATTATATACACACACTTTAATACATGTCAATAAGTCATATGACTTTCCTTACCATAATCATACAAAATTCCACACACACACACATCACTATCTTTGAGATATATTAACAAGGAATAATACAAATATTATACAAGATCTCAGGTTCTCAAAGTAGTGACTACAAAGATTTCTTACTACAAGATTAATTACTTCTACCAGACTATACAATGCCACATCCCACAAAAAGCAATTTTCATAATCTTTAAAGTTGTCCCTGTGCTTAATTACACACCATACCCATGAGGGCAAGTGCAAGCGTGGAGGTACAGTTACACCACTCTTGGCACTAGATGGAGGTGAATGGTCAGATGCAAGCCCTGTGCCAGTTTATCCTTAAGTTCCCCAGTACAAATGAACAGCAGGTTGGATGGGCTCCACAGCCAGTCTGGATACTATGAGGAAGAGAAATATCTTGTCTCTGTCATCTAGCCCATGGCCTAGCCAATATGTTGACTGAGCCATCCCACTTTGCATTTGAACCATTATTAACCCTACAGAGCCACAATGAAGGACCCAGTATTCTCTGCACAAGACCTGGGATTTAATAAGCCACCTATTACTTTGCATGTTTTTGGCCAACAACCATAGTGGTTGTTTGGTTTTCTCAGCACCACCCTGTGTGCCAAAGGTAAACCAGAATTTATGATGCTTTGGAATCAGCACTCCACCTGCTGTCTATTATTATTTCCAGCATGACAAATCAGTAGCACAAGCAAAATGTAGCAAAGAACACTCATAAGTTACGCACACAAACTAGAATTCTCAGTCTTTATGGCTAAAATGACACTGTTTCATACTCATGAGATTCACCTCCTTGTGATGATGCATATGAAAGAAAAATTTCTGAAGCCTATCAGTGACATTCACAGTCCTGAGTTTAAGATGCATGTCACCCAATTACTATTATGAACACAATCTCATGCTACATGCTTCCATGTCAGCAATGTGACATAACTGAGATGCATCTGATGTTTTCAACATGATGCCTTAGCCATGCTGTCAATAGTTCACTACTGCGTAACCTTACATGTCCAAGTACCCACTTAACAGAGAGAATCCCCATGGATAGTGGAGAAGGCAGTGCTTGACGCCTCTCCATTCTGCCTACTATTTTACCCCTCTCTTGGTCTGTGCCCACCAGCCCAAGGTGCTTGACAGTTTAAGTTACTACACTTTTGTCACTAACAACATTCATGTGAATAGACTGACAGAGTGCTCAAGGAAAATACAGGGAAGTATGATGGAGAGGGAAACTTACACAGATACAGAGGTGAATGAATCAATGGGAACATTATACATTATCTCAGTATACAGCAACAAACACTCAACTTCCAGCTAATATAACTTATTTTGGAATATCAGTAGAGGAGCACTAGAAAACCCTGCAGATATTTGTGGACTCAGAACAGATGATAGTACTCCAGTGATTTTATTTATATGCTGCCCTGAATAATGTGCAGCATATTTCCCTACAATGTTATATAGAAGGAAGGGAGGAAAGAAGGAAGGGAAGGAAGGCAGGAAAGAAGAGAAGAAGGAAGGGAAGGGAAGGGAGGGAGGGAATGAAGGAAAGAAGGAAAGGGAGGAAGGAAGGAAGGAAGGAAGGAAGAAAGGAAAGGAGGGAGGGAAGGAAGGAAAGAAAGATAGAAAGAAGGAAGAGAGGGAAGGAAGAAAGGAAGCAAAGAAGAGAAGAAGGAAGGGAAGGGAGGGAGGGTAGGAATGACAGAAAGAAGAGAAGAAGGAAGGAAAGGAAGGGAGGGAGGGAAGGAAGAGAGGGAAGAAAGGAAATAAGAGAAGGAAGGAAGGAAAGAAGAGAAGAAGGAAAGGAAGGGAGGGAGGGAGGGAAGGAATGACAGAAAGAAGAGTAGGAGGGAGGGAGGGATGGAGGGAAGGGAGGAAGGAAGGGTGGGAAGGAAAGAAGGAAGGGAAGGAAGGAAAGAAGAGAAGAAGGAAGGGAAGGGTGGGATGGAAGGAAGGGAGTACATGGGAGGAGTTTTGGGAAGATGGAAATGTGTCAGTAAAGAGGCTTTATTGTTACACAATCCACATGAAAGTAGAAAATTCAAAGGAAGAAGAAAAGAACTTCTTAGCAATACAAGCAATACCTGAAGTACATAGTCAAGAAAGGAACAGATATGAACTTGATATTTTTACAGCAATTAAAATTTGAATTGTAAGTCTTCTGGGTTAGGATGACATGTGGTCTGGTAAGACACCTTTTTTAATCCACACAATCATAATTAAAATAAGACTGTGGGGGAAGATGAACAATTCACACTTCATTAAACAGATATCCTGCATACCCATTAAAATAACTGTCTATGAATATCACAGTGTGGTCACTTAAGAACAATAATTCACACTACGTGGAAAACTCATTAAAAAAAAAGCCAAAAATGTAAGATAAAAATGCACCTGGCAAAGACCATTGGGAGGAATAAGTGTGACATACTAATAATTAAATGGAGCTCATGATCATCTGGGACATCAGTTCCTAAATTAATTTGGCTGTGAAATCATTTTGGGCTTGAAATATCCAAAAGGGGTCTGCAAAATAAGAGGCCAAATTCAAAATTAAGCAAATTAAACTTATTTATGTAATTAAAAACAAACATGTGTAACGTTTAAGCATATGTATGATTTTTCTGATTTACTGCCTTCCTGAGGATTCTGTCATTCTAGGATATAATGTTGTGTCAATAGATAATCTGACTCACGTAGCATTATATCTCAGAAGCTAGAAATCTTCACTTAAAAAGCCGCAAAAACCTCAGAACTTGCATATTACTTTCCAGCCTGTGTCATGTCAAATTCAGCATTCATGATCATTCCTCCTTCATACTTCCTATCACTGCTGATATTCAACCAGAGTACTGTTTCAAACATCTATGCTGGTAGTCTCTGACTGACTCGTACAGTAAACAGTTGAGTATGGAATGAGCTGCATGCAATTAGGTGAATGAGTTATTTGTGGATGCAAGCAGAAAAATCTTACTGTTCTCAAAATCTTCTCACAAAACCCTGCAAGAATCCTCTGGGTTCTGTAGAACATACTTTTGAAATTGCAGTGCAATGCTAGATCAGTGTGCGGGATGTATTACGACATAAGACGTGTAATGAGACTAGATTATGAGACATGCTACATGGCAGTTTCATCTGAAGGGACAAATCCCCAGAGTCTATTGGAGTGGCAATGACAATGACAATGACAATTATAGTTACGGATTATCTACATACCAAACAATTTTGCCTAAGATTTTGTAGTTCAGTCACTGATTTTATTAATATGTTCAATGCTCTACCATGCAGAATTTTCCAGGGGTGCAAGACATGAATACAATGAAAGAGAGACAAAAGTAAAAACTTTGACTTGACCACCAATTGATTCCTAAAATTATCAGGTTATATTTCCAGGTACATCAAAAATAATTTTCTTGAACTTTCTTTCATTAGATAACATACCTGCCACCTGATGGTTTATTCATAAAACTCCATTTCAGTCCTGAAGGGAAACCAGCTCCACCTCTACCACGGAGACCTGAAGCCTTGATTTCATCTAATGAACAGCACAACATTCATGCTTATAATATGAAAATACTTTTTGGCCTTTAATGAATCTTTATGAAACAAGAACTGACCAAAACACGTTTACAAATCATGATCCTGCATTACACTGGACTTGTACATTACTTCACTGAACTAAATACTCTCAGTTTTCTTGTTTGAAAATCACCACATAACAATAATAAATTCAAACTAGTTTTTAACTTCATGCTATATGGATGTAATTTGAACAGACAACCAGTTTTAAATAACTTAATACAATTTGTTTGCAAGCAATACTTATGGAAGCATCTTCCTGCTCTCACTTAAAACCCTTGGGTCACTTCAATGTCTATCGTATGCAAGACAAGAAGTTTTAATGGTACAGTACGACAGAATATTTGTACTTAACTTACTCCACAGAGCAGAGTCCTTCTTGAGAAGCTAACCAGTTTGCAGCTAGTCAAGAAGTTCCCCACATTTTATGGAACCCGAAGGTTCATTACCACATTCACAAGTGCCCGCCACCTGTTTTTATCCTGAGCCAGCTCAATCCAGTCCATACCCCCACATCCCACTTCCTGAAGATCCATCTTAATATTATCCTCCCATCTGCGCCTGGGTATGCCTCTCCCCTCCCCCATACATGCCATATGCCTGACATTTGATATTATTATATTTAATTAAATGCCACAAGCACCTTCCACACATATTTAAAAGTAAGTATTCAGAGTTTTAGGCAATTACAAAATAAGTTATGTACAAAACAGTGAATTCGTTTTACACTTTAAAGAATCCAAATGAAGGGTTAATTAAACCCTTCCGAGAATGAGAATTAAGGTATTATTTGAATAAGTACAGCAAATACAGTACCAGCTAATTCCATACTAGGTTGCATGTCATCTACAACATTAATTGTAAACTCACTTATGATCCACTCCGATCCTTTAAGGAGAATCTCTTTGGTCTTATACCAGTCGCCCCTTTTCAAAGCACCTTTCAGTCTCCAATCATGACGCCCGTACAAATTTGTAAATATACGATCATCATCATGCAGTGGCCCGAATTTGGTCTGAAATTAAAAAAAAAAAGAAAAATAACATATAAAATTGTTATACAGTTTTAAGAAGCATTATAAATATAACTACAACGTATATTTCACAGCCAGTATTCAGAGCTACACACTACTAGTTTTGTAAATAATCAATACACATTTTTTCAGATGTTCTAAATTCTTGTCTAACCTTGTCTCAAAATTGCAGGTGATAAATCTACAAACATCAAATGTCTACCAGAACCTTCATTAAACAAAGAAATCAATGTATTTCTTGGGGCAGTCTTCCTTGAAAATTCACTTTAAAGTAATCCACAGCTTTACTACCAATTTCACAAAAGCCAGAAATGGGTCCTATCCTCAGCAAGTTCAATCTAGTCAGAGCTTGGCAACGACCATTATGTGGAATTAATTAAAATAGGATTTCATGCTTTTGTTTGCTGTTCAAAGTTGCATACACCTACTTTTGTAGGCTGGGTTGAGTTGGTACGAAACTGGACACCACTTATGGCTGGAGCGCCAATATAACCTGAAAAAATATACACACGTTACAACCATCCAGCCAACGTTTCCGTTCTCTTAGGTTACGACGCCGCGTTGCTGAGTAACTGGTTCCCGTCGATTCCAGACATCGTAACAGTCTCATTTTCAAGGGTGCATATGTCCAACAGTAATTTTTGTGGGGCATTAAACCTAGCAGAGAACTACATTGTTCCAAAACGTTGGGAACCAATTACCCATTGACGGGGCATAATATCCCAGAAGAGTGAATACTTCAGGTACACCGCTGCATAAACCCACACACATTCGCACGTAGTCAATAGCTATTTCATTAACAACTTTTCTATACACAGCATACACTTGGTGGTGCATTATTACAGTCAAACATTTTGTTCCAATAAGTATGCGTCGACGTTGAAGCCAATTACACACAATTATAAATAAATAACTGAATCTGCAAATTAGTATTTACATTATTTACAAACATAAGTTAAACGTACCAAAATGTCCCGTAACCAACCCACTACACCGAACCAACGGCCGTGCCATCTTTCCCACTGGCAACCATGGATCATCCGTCTGGTACAAAGACCACGGATCATCTAGTACGGATCCATGACACAAATTACACCATAAAAGACACCGAAGTTCATAAGGTCTGTGGTTATAGTCAATGTCGATTCAACAGGGACCCCGACGACTGTTATCTGTGATTGGAGCACAATGTATGACAGCACAGATCCTTTGTAAGTGAAAGTATCATGTTCCAACTCGTCCCGTTCGGAGCGGGATATTCAGTTAGATACTAGAGACATCTGGTATGAACTGTTCCAAACGTGTGCATTACGTTATCAGCAGAAAGTCATCTGCATGAAAAACGCATCTTGAGGCTAAAAATAGGCAGTATATGTGCTGAGTAATGTCAAATGAATAGGTAACCATGGCTGCTACTATTCCAGCTGTCTCCAGGCTTTCATCGCGTGTAATTCGAGTGTTGTGCTGCAATCCTGGTCCCATGACACTGCAGGGAACTAATACGTATATAATTGGAACGGGAAGAAGGTAGTCATATTTGTATTGGCTGCGACAGTAGTATGCAGTGCTGACAACGAATGTGTAATAAAGTTTAATTTTGTGAGGTGCTGAACACGGCACACTACCGTACTTTCCATTATAATCTTTTAGCAATATTACACACTGCACCGACGTATTTGTGTCCAAGTACCTTTAAGTAGATTTGTATGAAGCCACATTTGCAATCTAGCGTGATACTTCTCCCACATTTGCCATTTGTAACTTATAGAGTAATACTGCATATAAATTTATAAGCCGACATATGCTTTATCAGCGTCCAAAGTTCACATGTGTAGGGACGATGGTCGTCATTGTCAAAATGATTGCCAAATTCGAATATCGCGCGACCGCCATATTTGTATCTTGCGGTAAAAAATAAGTGTAGAAATTTTTCATGCCTCTTATCCATTGATGCTAGTTATTGAATAAATATTTTGTATAATCTGGTGTTGTACGTGCCTCTCTTCCCAAGCAGTAAAGGGTATTAATGAATCAGGCACTTGGAAAATTGCATGATGGCATCAAAATGAAATCATATGGTGTCGATGGGGGAGGACATGGCATTTATTAGGTGGTAACTTCCCATCAGCAGTGATATGTACAAGTAATTTGAAAGCGTGGACCATATCGGTGCACAAACGTGGAAGTGCATTTTGACTACATGACAAATTATGTACAGCTGACCTAGGGTTGGAATTTTCAAAACTTTGGAGATCATATAATTATTCAGAATAATTTAATAGGATTTTGAGTTTGGTCTTCAAGTAGCAAAACTGAACCCTTTGCCAAACACTTTTAAATTCACTTGTCCTTAGGCTGTTCGTTAATTTAAGTGTCCTTTATATCATGTATTGTTGTATTTTACAACATATACTTTTACTATCATTTCTAAGTTTCTTGTAACACATTAAATCCTAGTATGTTTAGTGTACATGTTATTGAATAACTATATCATATGTGTGCTTTTCCAACACATTTCCCATGGGCATAATTATGAAAATATGCAGCTGAAACACAGTACTTGATCACTTGCTGCAGCATCTCAACCTTTCCTTTATGTAATTGACATTCATTAGTAATAAAAGATGACTTTTGTATGTATTTAGAAGGATTTTGTTGGATGCTGGTGAACCAGATGATCTACGCTATATAAAGAGATTGGATGGTGTTCTGAAAGAAGAAAACATAGATTTAGAACATATTGTTGTTACACATTGGCATCATGATCATATTGGAGGTGTGCATAATGTTGTAAATAGAATGAACAATGGTGAGTTTGTAGTCACATTCACTACAGTTTTAATATAGTGAGCTATAATACCAGTCCAATCATGGGCATAGGATGTATGAAATGATTTCTGAAATCCAGCTTCTAGCATGTTGTGTAATTTGTTCATGAAGAAAGAAAATATCTGTTGCAAGGTTTTGTTGCCAGTAGTCAATCTGTGGTGGTGCTTCTTGGGTTTGTACTGATTGGTTTTAAATTGTATGAGATTGTTAAACTGAAACCCATTTGATGATGCTCATTGGTGATGAGCTTGAGCTGCGTGTAGGATGTTGAGAACCTCCCATGTCATGACATTCAGTTGACCCTGACATCTATGGGCCATATGGGTGTGGGCATTGCCATGTTTCAGGATGGTGCTCTTGAGTTAATGACATTTATTCTTCATCTTGGTGCACACAGCTTTAGAAGTGTTTGACAGATATCTGTTGCATTGATTATGCTGTTATATGATCTGTAGTCTTGTGTGCTGATCATCACATAGTCTGTCTTATGACAGATCCTTAGCCTCTTCCAAAGTAAGTTCCCCACAGAATGAGATCAGATGCTTCCTCTTTCAGTTTCCAGTATCTACTCATTTCCTTGAATCATCCAATACTTTCTTCTTCCTCATCTAACTGTCACTTCTATCTTCCCTTCAATAATGTATTCTAGAAGCCAGCTGCTACACAAGATGTGATCAATCCAGTTATTCCTTCTTATTATTACATGTAGGATGTTCCTTTCCTCCTTGACTCTGTAATACTTTCATATGATTCATCCAACGGATGTTCTCCTTCCTTTTCCAGCACTAGCTATGCTCTAAATGTAGCTTATCACTCGTTTCTTCCTTAAATTTAAGTGCAGTTTTCTGTCTCTTGATTATTCCGATCATACTGCACCTTTCATTCATTCATTCACTTTATTTTCCGTATATCCATATACAGGTAAAATACCAAGGATGTGGAAATTGTCAAAGTAGTTGTATAAATATCTGTTAAAAATACAGATGTCATATATTTAAATATAATTATAATATAATGGTCATATAGTTATTAACAATTATGACATCAGAAAAATTACAATTAAGATGTGTGAGGTGTTACTAGTACTAGCCTCAGCAGAATTGTAATTTGCCACTGCTGCCACTTGGAATAATTAGAATTTGTTGTGAAGTTTTCTCAGACTATTTCAATCTTTATAAAGGGCCCAGTATGTTTTGGTAGTTCTTGAGCTGTCTGTAAATGAAGAATACCTGATCACTGAATCATAAAACTGGATGCGATATGTTTACTGTAGCACAGTTAGCACATTTCATCTAAAGTATGGTTAGTTTTACACTAACTAATTACTGCTTTAGGGTCTGTATTCATCCTTACCATGCTTCTGTGACATTTTTAGGTGCATTCACATACTTGTGAAAAGTGCCTTTTAGCTTCATTATGCCTGTCCACGTATATCAACTCTGCTTTCACTGGATGGATGTCATGAAATATGATTTTCGAGACTTTTTATACTGCCCGGCCAGGTACTTCCAGACTTTGTTAAAATTTCACAAAAATATCTTGCACTTGGGTATGTTTAATTGTTGTCAGCTACGTAAAATTGCTGACAGTGATACATATCACAACAAGGCAAAAATAATAGATTGTTACAAGTTCCTGGCAATGATTTCAATACTGATGTGCAAAATATAGGTCAACAGTACCAAGAGGAAGGAACTGTTACTGCAAACTTTATTTTATACGAGGAACATCATAGAAAGGAAGTAGTATGACTTTGTTGGCACATTTGATTAGTTATGTGAATGCGTCACATTATTATGTTTATACATACATCGCTTGCGTTGTGTAAAAATGTGTTCATTTTACAAATTCTTATTTCCCAGGCTGCAAGGTATGGAAATTTAAGAGCTTAGATCCTCCTGATTTGCCATTACCAGATAACATTCCACTGAATTATCTTAAAGATGGAGAAGAAATTGGGACAGAAGGAGCCACACTCAGGCAAGATAAAATGACTATTTCTTTTGTGTAATACCTGATATACATTGATGCAGAACCTGGCCACATAATAGTATCATGTCTTTATGTACTGGAATTGTTTAAGATCACTGCGGCCCTATAAAGGCTGATGATTTTATACTTTGTGTAGAAAATGGAATAGTGCAGTTGAAACATAATGTAGCAATTACAGAAGGCACAAACATTTCTTCTGCACTGAAGAGACCAAAAATTAAAACTGTGTATGCATGCTGCAGTGAATTACAAGTCAGTCACTGAAGTGACAGATTATTGTGTCAGATAAAGTAAGGATCCCATGTAACAGTATGCACTATGATATATTTGTAACAGAGTGGGTAATAACCAACTTTCTTTGTACTTAATCTACATTTTCAGAAGCATTTTCTTGGTTAAAGTTATGTTTGCATGTCATTAATGTATCTGAAATAGAAAATGACATGAAATTTTGATCATGTCAATCTTACTTTTGCAGAGTTTTTCATACACCTGGGCACACAAAAGATCATATTGTACTAAAACTACTGGAAGAAAATGCCTTGTTTAGTGGGGACTGCATACTGGGTGAAGGCACTGCAGTATTTGAAGACCTGTATGATTACATGATTTCTTTGAATCGAATATTGGAATTGAAGCCTGTGTGCATCTATCCTGGACATGGACCAGTGGTGGAGGTTTGTAAATATTATAGATGTAACTGTCAAAACTATTATAGAATATTTACTCAAAATGCAGGTGTGTCCAAATTTTAACTGGCAAAATACAATGAATTAGATGAAAATAATGTGAGTTCATTCTGATATATGATATTGTTGCTGACAGATAATTTTCTGATGCCTAATTCGTGGAAGTATGGATGTGAATAGATAAGATTAGTTATAGTCATTAACCCTTACCCTGCTAACGTGGAGAATATGGTGAGTTCCTAACAATGCCAGCAAATGGCAGATGGGATTAACTCGGCGTTTAAAGGGTTAATTAGTAAAGCAGTTTTTAACAGCTCACACATGTCCTGGGAAAGTTGTCATACTTGTAGACAGTTGGATGTTATGTAGTATTTTTTTGGGGGCTTACAGTTATGATGAAGATACATGGATAATATCTATCACAACACTTCTTGTGATGTGGATGGTTTAATGTAACATGCTGTGGCTTAACATGATGATGGCTTCATGCTAGGCCAAAATGTGTTATATTGAACTGTGCAATATACAAGAAGGTTTGTGATTGCCAGTTATTTTATCCATTTGTTTTGTAATCAGTTCTGTTAGGATGATTTAACAAATGTTTATTTTGTTTGTTTTTCAATAACTGGATGTTATCAGTGAATCAGACTAGAAGCCTGACATTACCTTAGCTATTTTCTAGCACCAGTTTTAAAATCGGCTCTGTTATTACTGAAATTTTAAAGTACTTATTTTGTAAAGGCATTTATTGCGAAGGTTCACACCCTAAAATTCTTTGTTGTGATTGCAGAAACCGTTGCCAAAAATTGAGTATTACATTAATCATAGGAATAAGAGAGAAGAAGAAATCCTTGGAGTGATGAAGGAGAAAGGCACAGTTATGTCAGAAATGGACCTGGTGAAGATCATTTATACTGTAGGTGTATCACCAGCACTAATATATGAAACAATTACATGCTAAGCTGTCAATGTCTAACACATCAAAAGTACTTTTTAGTCAATACATATTTAATGGGGAACAAATTTCAAACAAAAAGGAGCTTGTTTACCAATAACATTGTGTCAAGTAAGTGGAAAAGTACTTTAGATTCACACTAGAAAACACAACAGGATGCCACACAACAGTGCCATAAAACTAACTTTCCTGTCAGTTTAGTTTCCAACCACAGATCTAAACAGACAACACCTGACCATACTATGAAACTCATCTGTAGCCTTGCCATTATGCCCAGCAGGTATCACTGTTACAGCACCACGTAAATATTGTAGTAGAATTTTAAAGTTCTGCAGTCTGGTTCAATTTGTCATTCCCAATTCCCCCTTCCACCCTCTTAATTATATGAGTAAACTTAATTTCATACTTCTCAGTGTTAGCCCTTCTTTGAATTTTTAGCTACACTACACTGTGATACTGATGAGGAAAGCAACCATATCCTGACCATTTAGTTTAAATGAAACTTTAAACAACATTCTAGTACAAAAGCATGGTAAGGAACATCAGTTTGACTGCATTGCTGTCTTATGTGTGGCAAAACATTAATTCATATGAAGGATGTTGCATATACAACAGATGATGATTAATATGTATCTAGTTTCATGCTGGAAATAAATTCATTTTAGGACACACCGGAAAATCTGCATAATGCAGCAGCTTCAAATGTGAATCATCATCTCCACAAGTTGCTAAAAGAAAAGAAGGTGCTTCAGTGTGGCTCAAAGTGGAGATACAACACACCACCTTCCAGTCTGTAAGCATCATTCGCCTTTCATTCAGTACATGCGACAAAGACAAGCCAGTTTTCATGTACTTTTACTGCAACTGTATTACTTCAAAATCTTGTGCCAGGATATGCATAAATTTGCCTAACTCACAACAAACAGAAGTTTAAACTATTTTAAAATCAGTTATTTGAGTGTGACATAGTTCTGAGTACACAAGATTTTGTAATGAAAATAGTTAAGTAAGTCATAATGATGGTAACCCACCCACCTGTAATTTATATTCCATCAGGGAACACAGAAACCAGACTCAGATACCTGTAATACAATGTATATGGTGTATGATAATTTTTTTTTCACATTGTCTGAGTCAGGTCATAGCAGAAGCTGTGAGATTTTGAAGATTTGTTTATCAGTGCTTAAAATATGTAGTTCAGAACCATCTTTGAACTAAATGAAATAAAAAGTTCACACAGTGACCAAGGGCTGTCAAATGAGTTAACTGGGTTAACATAGTTCAAGGGAATATAGGCAATAAGATACATTAGGATGGTGAAAACCCTTTGGGGATATTTGAAGAGCTGTCAACTACTCAGAATAATTAGTCTCACTACATGGTGGAAGTTTATAATTTGTGCTGTTCACAAAATACTTTTTGATTGGTGCTACAGTCCACTATGAACCTTGGCCTTCTTGTGGAGGTACTTCTGCCGACTTCCCTGAAACTTCAACATTGGTTAGAATTAAGTGGTATCATGCCCCACCCAATTGAAATATTATTAGGATGATCAAATGAAGAGGGGTGAGACGGGCAGAGCAGTATCTTCCCCTTAAACTTTCTGACTAGAATTTAATATGCTACATGCTCTGTCCAGCTCATCCTCTGTCATTTTACCACCCCTGTGGTGGATCTAAATATTCTGCTCAGAACCATATTTTCAAATAACCTAAATATGTGTAGCAGAAGACAATTTAAAAATCTGTATTGACAACTCACAATATTGTTTCTTTACTAACTACTCCAAAAATTTCTCATTTTGCTGCAAAATGTTTAAGGAGAGAACTCACAACATTTGTACTCAGAGAATAATTTGACAAGGTTGTGTACAACTAAGTGAGCACCCTCAGTTTCATATTTGATGCAGGAACTTACTTCTGCCTGTAGTGCTTGGGTAAGTATAGTTTATGACATTAAAGGTGTACCATAGTGAAAACTGAGAACATTCATTACATAGAGCACAACGTTCATCATTTGTGCTGGATATGAATCATGTCTTCCATTATAATACTTTGATGTTCTAAGCAAGTACAATGTTTTAAAAATCAAAACACAAATGGAGAATTACTAACTATCCTGTAGTTTGGTACCGACATTTCTAATAAACTATGTGAGAGCTGCTCATTACAATATCTGACACATGAAGGTATTTCAGCCTGAATGCACAGGAAAGTTTGGTTTATGACATTGATGGTAAAGTTTTAGATAGTATGTTATGTATGAGTACAAAATTTATTAATGCATGGGTGCTGGATGATAAATGTTATGAGGTAAATATGTATATCATGTTTCCTGCTATAGTACTTTGTTGTTAATACATATATGCAATGTTAAGGTTACCACATATCCATTACAAGAAAAGAGGTCATTTGCCACTCAATGACTATTTTAAAGTTACACATCCCATTGTGTTCTCAGTTAATAAATAAAATAATATAAGCAAATAAATAAAAATAAAAATAATTGACCAGAGGTAGGTGTGTGAACAGTCTTACTTTCTTTATTACTGACTACTCCTTCCAGTCTTCTAGCCACATTCTTTCTTATGTGCCCATTTGTACTTTGCAGATGGGATTCTGTTAAGTAGTTGTATGTCATATTTCAAGAGCATGTGCGGGACTTTAAATACAATAACAATAGATCAAAATTCGCCCAACACCTTATAGACAATAAACATGCCATCGGAAAGATGGAAGACATAATGGAGGTCGTCCACATGAAAAAGAAAGGTAAAATGCTGGACACACTAGAAAGCTTCCATATATACAAAGAAACCAAAGCCGGCAACCAAATCAGTGACAAATTAACGGTCAGAGAAAATGCAATATTTGAAACCATAGTACAAGACCCTTACAGGGGAAGCACAGCTCCACCGCAACCGAACAGCTAAAAATAACTCAGTCATGGGAAGCCATTCACCCCCGCAAGAAGGGTAAGCTATAGAGGTACAGAAGCCCAACCCAACCCACCACTACACCAAGGAAACCGGCAACCACCTCACAAAACTGTAAGTAATACAACTTTACAAAATTTACACAAGCCACAATACTCAGACTATCATGACAGAATATAAAAATATCTGATTTCACAACTGCAGAAAAACGAGGCGCGCCCCATAAACAGAAGCAGAAACATACAGAAGTACAAGTGGACAAAAAACCCCCCAACCCCACCCCACTCCAACGGAGAGCTCCAAAAGCAGAACAATGGACACAAGTAGTTTTGCACACGCCACACACTTAACCCTACTTATAATAGCACAGTAAATATAAGTCACATTGTGTATTAAAAAACCGCAGCAAAACAATGTAAGCCATATGGGATCCCAAATGCGCACAACCACCCTGTAAACAATAACAGTTCTTAGTTTAGCCTGAAGATGACTACTGTAAGTCGAAACATGTTGCATTCGTATTACATTCTATTATAGCTGTGTCGACGGCAATATATAGTAATAAAGTGAGTTGTATGTCTGTCTTCAGGCAGAAGTGGCAATAAATACAAACAATTCCTCTGAAACTACTGTTTGAATAAAAGCCATCTGAGTGACTCAGCATTCAGCATGTTCCTTTCCTTTGTCTACTGAGCTTGCATCAATGAGAAGATTCTCTCCACTACTGCAATATGAGGGGGAATGGCAGAGAAGGTTAATGAAATTTGCATCAGTTCCGGTTGGCACTTGCCATTTTTTGAGTTTTAAAAATATGTAGTTCACTTCTGGTGGGCAAGCGAAGTGTTAAACTCCAAATAATTGTGATGACTTTACGTGAACTTTTTCGGAGCACTTCAGTTGGTCAGAACACTTTACATCAGCCATTAGCACTCCATTATTTATGACCAGTGGTTCTACATTATTCCACTTTCATCCCTTTATCCAAATATTCTATACGTGTGCTGTACATAGAATTTATTCCATCACAGAATTTGTCGCACTCTTTATCAAGCCCCTCTCTGTGTGTTTCTGGTAGTATTTCTTTAACTTTCATGGATGTGAAATTCTGAGTGAGGTGTTCTTTAAATATATTTCTCACAGAGTGCAAGGTAGTCGGAATTTCCCTTTAAGTTAGTTGAATGTATTGGAAAAAATCCATGAGCGAAGGCACTTGATAGAGGTAATTTTACCTCATGTTCAACTACCTTTTCATCACAGTGGGTGGTTTGTTCCGATAGAAAGGACAAAATCAAGGCTAGAAACATGTGCATGAGTTTTCCAATATTCAGAAATAGGGACAACCATCATGTTTTGCTGTGAGAAAGCAGCCATCTGTATTCAGTCTCAACAAACTTACAATATTCCTTCAGCTTCTTGGTACAGTTTAGATGAGAACATATTGGTATACTTTACAAATAATGTCCTCAGCACCAACTTCCATGTTTCTACTGCATTACATATACAGTTAAACGAAATACGTGTTTGGTAGCCTACGATGATTAAAGTCTTCTTCAATAAAAATGTCTTTAATTTGGCAAAAACATTGTTACTTGCGTCATTGTACCGGATTCCTCCCAAACCTTGTATTTCAGTTGTCAACCATGAACAAAATGCAATTCTCAAGAAATTCCTGTTTTCAAGTGTTTCCTTTAAATACAAGGAAGAGTGTTTCTTAGGTTTTATCAAACTTCTTTGTTAGTTCAGTTAATTTCATGTGGAAACCAGTGTTCTTCAGATCAAAATACTAAATTATTATTGGAAACATTTTCACTAACACACGATTGCTTCAATGTGTAGAGACTCCACAGTAGGCAGTGTTATTTTCTTCAAGTGAGTGTAATGCAGCTTTAACAGAATATGGTGCAAGTATGTATTATCTGTCATAGGTCTAGCACTAGAAACTGTAGGGCTGCTGTAGAACCAGGGAATATATTTTTCAACAAACAACATGTGCAATTGATCGACTTACACCCGTGGTGATACTTAATGGTGTGAAATTCGAAAGTACCCTCTGTTGCAGCAACATCACATTCTAACATTTTCCTTTCATCAAACAGTACGTCACTTGTGCTGTGGAGCCGTCCTACTGAATTGCTTTCTTGTGTTTATCCATTTCACTATATGCCTTTGAATGAATGGCACCTTCAGAAAGGAACATGTCTGCTTTACATATTAAACATATGGGTTCCAAATCATCTCGATCTCCTGTAATACAAGGGAAATTGGTTTATAATTCTTAATTAAATGGATATATTCTTTTTGGCATTGTTTAACACAAAACCAATAAAACTGAACTATTAAACAATACAATATAAACATATTAACAAAATGTACAGTGTCCACCTCACCGTTATTCTCCATTCACTGATTTTACCATGCACAAGGAGGAAATGAGGGGTCATGAATACTGCTCAAGATTACCAAGCCGTTCCACAAGTCAACTGCTGAACTCGTATGTTTTTTATTTTTTGACTCAGATGGTGATAATATGTTAAAATTTTGTATTTCTTAAAATAGTAGAAATTTGTCTTTGTATTTTAGTACCATTCAAATATGCAAAAACTATGAAGTAACAAAGAGTAATAAAACCCAGACATTCCTACAAATTAAATAAAAACCCCTGCCTGGACAAAAATGTTTGGGTCTAAAATGATGACATATGTGGGAAAAATAGGGCATATGGTAGCCCTATGTGATGAAAAAATCATCCTTGCTGTTAGCAGTTACAAATGGGTGTGGCTGGTGTATTCATATATCTGAAATGTGTACGAATTCAGTTGCGTCCTCCCCTACATTCTTTTCCTGTGTTCAGCTTCATTACACCTGAGTCAGAGAGAAACAAATTAAATATTACTATTACATCGATACACATCTAGACAGTTCAACTATGCAGTTCAAACAATGAAATGTTGACTGTACAACAGATCATGGCATTGCAGCATGTCCTTCAAGACTTTGGTAATGATAGTAATGCACTTCATCCTCACAAAGTCTGTTCTCCCAATCAGTACCAAACATACCCTTTAGGGACGAGATTTGTAAACAGTGCTCAAATGCTTTCAAGTTTACAAAACCTAATTCACACCATTTAATCATTTATGTTACAGCATGCTTTTCTAGTGTCATACATCTTGTTCCATCCACATTTATTGATGCTTACATTTATCTTTGCCTTTGAAACCTGTTGAATCAATAAATGCACATCATGAAAGTACTAATGTGTGGGTTGTAAACAGAACACTATTACATAAAAAGATTACAGTATTGTGGGGTGTGATGCCATGTAGTCTGGTAGAAATTTCAGGATCTTTCCCTATACAATGAAGCAGCAAATTCTCCCCAGAACACCAGTAAATTTCAACTAAACACAGTGTCACATCTCAGAAGACAGTCATGTTTATAGTTACTGCTGTCAGAACCTGAAGTCTCACACTGTTGTGTACATGTTAAGGGTAATGGACTTCCTTATGGGGGTGCAGGTGGTGATTGTTCCTTTCCACATTTCTTGCTGCAGGTGTCTTCCATGACAGGCACCAACAACTGGTGCTACCCCTCACCTCTGACCACCAGACAGTTCAGTAGATGCCTGTGTAGTGTGATCTGATCGCACTTTGGCCCTGGGGTTGACTCAGCCTCCAATAGAAATGAGTATCAGGATTATTTCCTGGGGATAAAGGTGGCCAGTGCGTAGGGCTGACAACCTACCACCATCCTGTGCTGTTGACACGAACTTTGGGAACCTTAACTTCCTGGAATCCTCTGGGTCCGTCCAGGCCTCTAATGGGACTGCTTTACCTTTACCTTTACCTGATATGCAAGTCACATGGTCATAGCTTTACAGCTGTAAAGAAGGCTGAGCATGACAGTCCATGCCACCATGCTGACAGGAAGGCAGTGCTGTGAATGTACTTATATTGGAATAGCCACGTACTTTTTTCTTTCTTTCATCTTTCTGTGGCAAAACAGCCCAACTTGGACTTAGGCTGCTTCATTGTTGAGGTTTACAGTTCACACACAACCAGCAGGACTCCTATGAACAAGTGATGAGCTTGTAACATAGGCCACTACCTACACAACAAATACAACAGACCAACAGTCATGACCTCAGCAGGATTCAAACCCAAAATCAAGCAGACACAGACCTACACCTTAGACTGCATGGCCACTAGGATCATGGCCATTACTGCTAAAATACATATCTCCAGTTCAATGAATATAATTTAACTCTTTACAAACAGATTCATCACACTCAACATAATCCCTACAAGAACATGTCCATCACCTATAGTTGTATGTCATATTTTTATTCTCTGCACTTAAAAGTCAGTTATTTACATTATTAACACCTTCAAGAATGGAAATTCCTGTTCAAATGTCAGTAAATTGGTTGGGGTGAGAACTAGGGACATATTCCAAATTAAACATTTTACTCTACTTGACACAGGCACTAACATTCTGATGTTGATGAGAAAATAATCTGAGGGGTCTTTACTTGTAGATTTATGTACAAAACATTCATAAAAGAAGTTTAATATGCACAGCTGAAAACAATTTCCCTTGCAGTATACATACGTAGAGAAATGGCTATTCATAAACCAAGCAATGTACCTATATTACATTCTCTAGTCAAAGATAAAATGCAATGGTTTGAAAAGTCAATTACAAATAACACTTTACTTACTTATTTGCTATACAAAATTCATTTAGGTTACAGGATGGACAACTGAGGAACTGATTCAATTTCTGGCACAGAAAACAGACTAGCTCTGAAGCCCACTCAGTCTAATATTCCATGGGTACCAGGGGTTTCTTTTCTTGGAATTAAAGTGGCCACAGCACAAGACTGACCACTTACCTCCAACTAGTGCCAACGTTATGACTGAATGACCCTTGCCTCCACTCCACCACATGCCTTCATGGCACGAATATGGACAACTTTACCTTTTCCACACAGTACTCATAACTATGGTTGCAGAAACAAATATTTACACGGGGCTTTTTTAATACAGTCTTACTATGCAAATGACTTTTCAAATGCTCATGGCAACTACCCATACCAAACACATTTTACGTATTGGGTAAAGGCAACTTTCTGTAAAAGTGGAACTATGGGTACTGTTCTACAGTACAATTATTTACATGCATGCATACCAGCTTAACAAAATTAGCTGGTAAAGGTACTAGTACAATATTAATTGGGGGGGAGGGGGGGTATTCCCAAAGTACAGTCTTTTACATACATCATTATTTTCTTTAAGGACTTGAACCAAATAAAATACCAGTTGGATTTTAGAAGTTAACACAGTTTGTTCTGTTACCTAACAGAAGTATTCTGCTCAAAAGAAAGTGTCATCAATCCAGTTTGGTTGAAGTCCTTAATTTTGAAATCATTTCTGTTTAGTTTCAAATATTTTCATATCTAAATATGTGTTCTAGTATTAAAATAGTAACAATGCAACTGCATCTCTGCTGGTTTTGTTGTTACAAGCTACCTTTGTGGGCAGCAGCATTTCCAGCAAATAACTTTCGCAGCTGCTGCACTGACCATCTAAGGGAGACATTTTGAAGGGCACACCTTGCAGAGAATAATCCTGAACTCTACAGTAATTTGTTATACACAAATTTAGCATCACCAAGTGATGTATGACAGTGAAAACTAGGTATTTTTCAAGGCCTGTTACTACTAACTGTGGTCGGTAACTGAAAATCAACAGTCCACTTAATGACTGTATCTCTCAGGATATATCCAGCAGCCTCCTACAAATCAGGTAATGCATGTTAATAGCAAAAACCACTTAACAAAAAATGTCCCCAGCTATGCTACACATAACATTAATATTGACCCTTAATTAATGCCAACAACTGAATGATTTATAATTCACAATGTGGCGCGAAGCGGGGAAAGATAATTCCAGTTCCCTGAGTGCTAAAATGAAGGTCTGTTAAGACTCCTCAAGATACCTCAAGAACAGCGACGAGTTTGTTTTTTGAACACTCTCTTATCCTTCATTGGGCTGTATTGGCTGTATTTGAAAAGCACATGGTTTGGCCCATATTCCAGGTCAGGTATTAATAATTTTTCCTTCAAAGCCATTAAAAAATCTAACACTCCATGAATATGTACTGCCAACGACTCACTCAATATTGTTTTCCTACCTAAGACTTGACTTATATCCATCACAATACAAGTGCCATGTATATGTTTCTGGGAGATGAATATAAATAAATATTACATGCCACTGGGAAACAAAATTATGTGAGAAGACTTTAATGTAAAGAAAATGAGAACCTTTGAATACATTAGCATCATTACAGATGCCTTCATGACATGCACAAGGACAATTGTGTCTTTACCAGATGTAATGATGGAGGAAAGGGTAGGGGGAGCAAGAGAGACAGACAGACAGGAAGAGAGAAGGAGAAGAAGAAGAAGAAGAAGAAAAAGATGAAGAATTAGGAGGAGGAGGAAGAGAAGAGGAAGGAAAAGGAGGAGGAGAAGAAAAAATGTTGAGAAAATCTGTAACACTGGAATTCAAGTTTCCTCCTTGTTTCTCTTTGAGTATGCATTCTTCATGCCTCATTTCCATCATATGGCTATAACACATCATATTTTGAGAAAGACAAGGAGAGGTGGGGAGGTACTTCGCATATCAGGCAGTATGTTGGCAAAAAAGGTTAATCAATGCTCTTACAAATTACACTTCCTAGAGAAACAGAACAAAAACTGCTGTTTGCAATTACACAGAAAATTAAAATGAACAAAGTGTGAATGAATTTCCAGCTGACCAGGTACTGGTATTGGGTGTGTCTGTGCACACAACTGAAGACAATACTGGTGTGGGTTGAGCTGTAAATCACTATTACACAGCAGTGGTACAAAGGTGCAGAAAAGTGGTCTGCTGCTGAAACAGAATGCAAGTTGTCTGAAGGAGTAAAACTAAAAATGAAAACAACAGCAATTAGGCTTGTATTCTAAAGAAAGTCTCCAGTATGTCAACCATAACTATTCAAAACACTTCATCATGCAAATGAATTTCACTGCACATTTATTTAAAATCTTCTTTTGAGTCTCTCTCTCCAATAAACACATACCTGAAAATTAACAAATAACAATCTCAATAATCATAACCAATGATATCTGACAGAGACATTGAAGAAAACAGTTACTTACTGCCAATAAATATATACTAATTTCCTTACAAGTATTTTGAGTAAAGTTACTATCCACTCCAAACCTTCATCAAAGTCAAGGGATACAGCAACATATTTAAAAGATGGATCATGTAACATTACCTTCAACATGTCAGAGCATCAGCACGTGAATTTTCCAGTTTAGAAAAACAAAATATGAACTACAGCAGGTAGTAATGGCTGCACCAGAATTGTACATGGCTCCAATGGTTATTTCTCTCACACTTGCAAAGTGATTCACTTCTTAAGCAAACAACAGCCATGTACATAGGACTTAATGATGTCAGTTCAAAACCAAATTCTTTCAAGCACACTGGTCTACTATTTAAGCAAGAGGCATATTTCTGTCAATTAAATATATATATAAAATTCACTTACTGAAATAAATTAATAAGAACATATTCAATTACATAAGAAGTGACAAAACCATATTATTCTGAATTTGACATTCAGGTGACCGTGCATCGTGATAAATTCTTTTAACAAAACCAACTAGATGCACTAATTTCTCAAATTTATTTTTGGAATAAAACTCTACATGTTTCGGACAGTTCCGTCCTGATCCTGTTCACAAGCTGTCAGCAAACCTGTATGACATATGCCATTGCTGTGTGTACAGTGAAAAACTCCTGATGATGGACAGAGGAACTGTCCGAAACATGTAGAGTTTTATTCCAAAAATAAATTTGAGAAATTAGTGCATCTAGTTGGTTTTATTATAAGA
>Ga0123352_10001097_pt1 | contig 35062 bp, 21 predicted proteins | sample TergutLab28metaG_FD_89700 | JGI IMG/M metagenome (GOLD analysis project Ga0123352, IMG submission 89700) | Labiotermes labralis P1 segment gut microbial communities from Petit-Saut dam, French Guiana - Lab288 P1 | ecosystem: Host-associated > Arthropoda: Insects > Digestive system > Gut ...
AGGAAATCGACTCCATTCCGCCTGAGCTAACCCGGAGAGTTATGAAGAGCTTCCGGGAACGTCTTCAGCAATGTGTTGCCAACGACGGCTGCCATATGTCTGATCTGATTTTTAAAACCCATTTAAAAACTTTTTTTAATGTACTTTTCAGAAATATATTCAATTTTTTTCTAGATGGCTTCTTTCATATTTTATACCTCTTCTAAAAGTGGCAGATCTTTATGCCCCACCCTGTACTTGTACAAATCGCTAACACAGTAAAAGACCTGAACGCGACTAAATTGCCAGCTCAAGCAACGCCTTTTCCCGCAATGTTGTATGCCCAGGGTCTGCAAGAGATTTCCCATTATGATCATAACCAGTACTGCGCACAGCTAACCGTTTACATGCATCAGGCTACACAACACCACGTCTGAATCACTTTATAAGTCTTTCTAAGCTAATATCAAACAGAGTTGGTAACTTCAATTTTATGGTTCCGTGCATCGCTAATCTATATTAATAACTCTCAAACGAGATGCAACACAAAGCAGTCTATTTATTATTCTGCAAATTCACTCTACATGTTTCGGGTGTCAACCACACCCATCATCATGAGTACACAAAACTGTAACTACAGCCTCCAGTACTGGTCATATTCTCCGTGCAGCTACCTCCCTCCAACGTGGCCATGTTGGAGGGAGGTAGCTGCACAAAAAAATATTACCAGTACCGGAGGCTGTAGTTACAGTTTTGTGTGCTCCTGATGATGGGTGTGGTTGACACCCGAAACATGTAGAGTGAACTTGCAGAATAATAAATAGACTGCTTTGTGTTGCATCTCGTTGGACAGTTATTAATATAGTGTCGGTAACATTAACGTAAAGAATACTGTGAGCGCAAGAACTTTTACGTATAAGGAGACTTGTGCGCCCGGAATATTTACAGGCTTTCTAAATGCCTGTAATGACAGAGTTGTAACGTGACCTAGCGGCATGAAAACTTTGCGAAGTTATATAAAAGTGCGGAAAGAAACATAAATTACAGGCGAATAAAATACCCCATGGGTAGAAGTGGAAGAGACAGGTCTGTTAATGCTGCATAGACACACACGCTGCAGACGAATGTCATATGACGGAACTGTCGGGCCGCAAAATTGGAAAATTCAAGAGAAAAACTTTTGCTGAAGGTTGGAACAAAATTGCTTGAATGAGAGGGTTTATTGAATACTAATGTTGTACACCAGGAATCATTTCGACCGTAATTAACGAATTATCTTGGAACAGAACAAAAAGGCCCAACACCAGTTACTAAGTACAATTTTTCCCTCAGGTTTTATACAAAAGGCGTGAAAATGGGTTTTGGCAGCAAAATAGTATGTAATTTGAGGTTATTCATTATATGGACGCTGTCAGTAAAGGAGGCTGACAAATGAATAATATACAGCATCGCATCTATCCTTGCAAGTGGGATTCTGAGAGACGCAATTGGTTTACTATATGGGTCTCCAACCCGCGGCCTACCAGGTTGTGTTATGCTGCCCTCGGCCACGTTTGTAAATTGTATATACCATAAAAATATGCAACAATTTAGGAGGTCAGGTTTACTATTTATTGTAAGTTGTTTATGTGTAGTCCAGGCTACAATGACCGTTGTGGCCCTTTTCCAAAAAAAAAAAAAGTTTGGACACCGATGCTTTACTAGATAAAAAGCACAGAACAGAACCACACAAAACGACACGCAAGACTCGGTCAATGAAGCTTATCTGCTGGACAGATTTAATGCTTGTAAGACAAAACTGCTTCCTTAAAACTTTAAGAATGATTGCAAATTACTGGTTTCGAAGTTCATTCTAGTGTGTTGGTTATTTACAAGTATCTAAACAAAAATAAAATCAAACAAACATTCAATATACTTTAAACTTGATCTGAATTTTGGAACTAGAATTTCCTCTGCACCAAACATGATGGTTTTTATCGTCATGTCTCAGTAGCCTCACTACTGCAGACTATGAGACGGAGGGTGTTACTGTGTCCTGTTGTTACAAACACATTTCAGTCTGCCTCAATGTGTTGCAGGTGGCAGCTTGTCACTGCAGGGTGCATGAGACTTACAAGCGCTGCTTTCCCAGTGCCGCTCCTTTGCTACCCTGTAAGGTCACGCACCTTGAAGAGATTGTCAAGCCATGCAGGTGCGAATTATTGAACTGCTTAATCTTACATCTCCTTCTGTTCTTTTCTTGTTCATCTTATTATTTATTTCTCATCTTTTGCTTTATTTTCCTCACCTTCCTAAACTTTCTATTCACTTTTTTTTTGCCATATTTTTTATCAAACTATCTTGTTTTCTGTCTTATTTGCCTTCATCTCCCTTCCCCTCTTGCTTACTGTTTCTTTGATCTTCTCCCTCTTTATTCTCATTCCGTTTCTTCAACCTCCCACCTCTTCCCCTTGATCTCTTCCTTGCACCACAATTCTGTACCTTCAGCTTTCTGTTTCCTTACGGTGCCTTCATATCATATCCAGCCACTCTCAGCAACACCCCACACCTACTTCAATCACAAACCACCACTCTGAATCATGACATTACTCCCTGAAATACAAAGAACTCATTAAAAAAATAGCTGTAAGACACAATTGTACTATTTGGTGTGACAATAGGAGCCCAGTGATGGTGTTCGCAATACCCTGATCTGAAGTCACCCATTATACTTTGACCTTCAATATTCTCTCATAGACTGTATGCCCTTGTCTGAACACAAATTTTACCTCTTCAATTTAAGATGCATTAATTCCACATTTCATTCATGGGTGTATTTACATGTTCTGTCTAGCAATTAAAATTAACAGCTATCACTTCCTTAAACATTATAAATAGCATAGTTTCTTTTGCATAACTTTAGCTTTTGTGATTCAGTCATATCATATGTCAAAGTTGTCCTAACATTTTGGCATATCCTAGAGTTTCCACCTTCGGGGTGAGTGTGAAGTCAGCAGCTGTCATGTATGCCAAAATGCAGAAACAGTTTCAACATATGACACAGAGTTACTTATTAATGAGGGGCAGCAAAGACCTCAGACTAAGATCTTCCTTTGATTCTCACAGTCAACAATGATTGCTTCCCTAAACATTAACTGGACTTATCTCTGTACCAGAGATCTCATGTACTGTGCTGGAGATACAAACCAAATTTCTGAATACACGAGCTTCACCCTTCATATATTTAATTACAGCTCTATATATTTTGTTACAGTTCCAGAAACCGATCCACTGCTCTCGAAGTGGAGAAAGAGAAAGGTTCAACATCATCAAATCGATCCTTCCCATCCCTTGACACAACTGAGATGTACTACACTCTGGACTTCAGCGACAGCCAGAGCTCCCCACTCATCCAGTAGAGGTGAGTACCCTCACCATTACTAATGCACTGAGATGTAACCATAAGTCACACACTTAAGATTATGATCCTTCACTTTTCCATACCTGCTAAACTATTTATGTGGTCACCAATTCTTGTATTACATTCTACACCGAAATTATTATTGTATAATTTGCATAATTTTGAAGTATAGATTGCCCTGTAACAGTGAACACCCTGCACTGAGCCGGCACACTGTTGTTCCCACCTTACAAATTTACAGAGGCATCATGTTTATGTTATTCACAACAGGAAGTTTGAAATTTTATTGTATTATATTAAAGCAGATTGTCACACAAACCTTCTGCAGTTTAACAATGTCTGTCATTTAGTCATGAGATTGATAGAAGCACAGACAAGATCTGATTATAAAGCCTTAACTGTCACACAAGTCAGACCGCTTCTCTCAAGCCACACATTCTGAAATCATGCCTGCATTTTGTTTTCAGCATGACTATAAACTAATCTATGAATATGGTGGCACTGTTGCTTCTTCTTGTAAAATCCTCAGACTTTAAATTACATATAAATCATGAAAGTGACAGAAATTAGAGGCTTTTCCCTCACACATCATCAGTAGTTATCAATTTGTAACTGGATAAAATGGAATGGACTAGAACACTCTGGGAGGCCAAAGTTTGTCATGGGCAATAGTGGCAGGGACAGGATGAATGGAAAATAATTTATCACAGGGTGTTCTTGTGCAATATCAGGATTTCCACGCTGCATTGAAATATGGGTTGGTTTTCTAACAAATAATATGGATCAACACGTGGGTGGCCACCTCTTCAACACTTGCACTGTTAACATGTCAAATGCAGTCATATGATAGTTATATAACTGATTGCAACATTCCCTGTTCTTATGATGGCTGACAATTTATAATCTTCACCACAGAAGCCTGCTATTATTTTGTCTTACATGCACACTGTTTTCCTCATATCCATTTAAATATTTTCCTCCCACCTACACTTGCATCTCCCAAGTGGTCTCTAATGATAAACGTGTTTCCAGGTATTCATTCTTACCTACTTTGAATATCATCCAAGAATAATTTAGTTAAAAGGTGGAAGTGAAGGGAGGGAGGAAGGGAGGGAAGGGGAGTGCAGAATGCAACCTCAAACAGGCTCCTACCATAGACAAGTAGGCCACAGGTGCACAAATGCCAGGTACCAGGTTTTCCAGGTGACTAAATTTTGTATAGTGGTGCCTAATGTGTGTTGGTACTCAGAATGCATCTTACATTATGTCACCTTTCTGGTACCCGGAATTTTGAAGCAGCTCGTGAAGTTTTGGAAAATTTGTGGAACCTGGCATTAGGCAGTTATATTTTGGTGAGATCTCTATGTAGGCAACATAAAATTCTTCTGTAACAGCATATTTTTGTCACAGTTCTTCAGATTGCAGTTTAAAATGGTTCTGGTCTGCAGCTTGACATGATCCAGCAGAAAAATTTCTTGTGGTACCATCCATTTCATCCCTCATTGATGATCCCACCCTTACCCTTGGTAAATATTAGAAATTACAACACTTCTAGAGCTTCCTCACGTTTGTGTCTCTTCACTAAATATGCATGCCACCTGTTTATGACAAATAGAGAATATTTTCATAACTGCCGTGCAGAGCAACATATGTTGCTGACTCCCTGCCATAATATCCATGTTATAAAGCTGCTCTCCACAGATCAGACTCAACCCTGTTCTGATTGCATAGCCCTCCATAAATCCTTTGGTTTGTACCAAAGAACAAGTTTTGAGAATTGCTGAAAATATCAGTGCTTCCTAAAATTCTAACTTCGTTTCTTCCTACTTGTCTCTCAACATTTGTGTATCATTACACATATATTATGTCTTTTCTGATTTAAATAATTTTTTTTAAAAATATTATGTTAAGTATACCTAATAAATTAATTTTCTCCTTTTCCAGAAGAATTCTACAATGAAGTACAGCAACCAGATGTGCAATGGTCACATACAAACACACACACACGACTCATTTTAGGGCTAATGCTCCTTCACTCCCTTCAAGCAAGAAAAAAAAGTCAAGAACAATCTGCCCTACACAAAAAAAAAATAATAATAATAATAATAAAGAAATATCAGAAGCAATGGATGAAACATTTCCTATTTATAATACTTTGCCACAAACATTTTTAATGTGATGCTAAACGCCTAAAAAATATGTTGTTTCCAAAACCACAAAATGTACAGAAGCAATGTTTTTGACTTGCTATCCACCACAGTCATACCCTCATTAGTCTTTTCTTTGTCTATACCACCCATTTTCACTATCTACACTATAAGCAGCCATTTTTTTCACTTCAAGCCAGAACATTTTTATCAACAAATTGACTGTTGCAGTGCCATTACCATTGATAAATAAATCTGCACTAGAAGGGTTCAGGTTTCAGTACTGCATCTCTATGAATGTGAAAATTCTCCTGCAGTTTATTTATGTACAAGATCTCACTGAACACTAGAGGAACACTTTGTTCTGAGATTGTACCTTTCTGTTTATACATTATTGATTTATTTAATTACACTTGCAATTCCTAAGCTAGACAGTGTCAAACTATAGGATGACTAGAAAATAATGAAATAGAAATATGGCATGTAAGGAAGCAGACAAGGCCTAATTTAACCTCATCATCAATTATGGAGTCATCACCAGTGAGGTGGTCTTGAACCTTTCTCTACTTTCCTCTAATTGTGAGAGTCACATTTCATGTTTTTATGTTGTAAAAAGATGGTCATTGTTTTACTTTCTACTGTCTATGATGCAATTACTGTTGTAATTTGTACAAATAATGACATCAGTGTGTCGCTAGTTAAGACAATTTTTATGAAATTCAATGCATGAATAGTTAATTTTTTTGAGGTTTTGTTTTACTGTGTTTCTGTTGCTTTTGTATATAGTATATATGACAAAATGGCTACTGACTAACACATACACCAATGGTCAGTGGGAAAAATTTGACGATCTCACTGAAAGTGAAGACTAAGCAACCCTGCAGAAGATTTATTAATGCACTGCAGAAAATAAAGAACTGAATCTGGCAGCTATAATTACTGTTGAGGTGTAAGGCAAAATACCAAGTGGCAAATGAAGTACAACTTACAAATGCCAAATCTAGAGATTGAAAACACTGTTATTATGTAGCTGCCTGGGCCCAACAGAGGTGCCTAAAATGCCAAAAGACACACATATTGTGTCAAGTGTTTTACTGATCAGACAGACATTAAAAAAACTGTGAATAGTATTACACTGATCAAATTTGAGAATATAACACAGATACCAAACATTACAGTAAGACAGAATTCACAGCCACTTTAGTAGGCAATCTCCAACTTTGTTGGAATCTGCCAAGTTAAATATAAAGAATATATGTTTTATGACAGGAACAGCTACAGAGGCTATTTACATAACTGCATCATCGAGCAGATTGAAATTCATAATGCTCTATTTACGATTTTATAATGCTTGTATTAGATCTGAAGAGACTGAAAAATTGTAAGCAATATGCAGCTTTTAGAACACATGTGCAAATTCTTTGATGTCACGTGCACCTTGAATATTTGATGACTGAAAAGAAAACAGTCATATTCTAAAGAAAATAAATGCTTGCAAGTACATTCCAATCAAGGCAGCAAAATTTTGCACAAACATTTTGGCTTTCACTGATATGAAGACTTACTTCTCTCACAATCTACCCATAAACTCAACCTACTGGACCATTTCAACATAGCTGCAGGGGTATGCACCAGTAACCAGCTAAACAACTGTACAAGGAGGTCATGCTATAAGAGTCTAAAGTGAATTTGCCCTGGTCATACAGGCACTATAAACCGCCTGATTTGGGTGTCTAGGATGAAGATTCAAGACTTCTGGGATGTTATACCATGTAGACTGACAAACAGCTCCTGACATTTTGAAAGACTGTAGTGCCTTCATCATTAGTGTCAAGCAGTCCAAAAATATGGTGCTTGGACTAATATACCCTGGCAATGGAGACAATACAGTCCTTCAAAACATCAGTAAATATTTACCAATCTCAATGGCATAATATCCCAGAAGACTTGAATCTTCATCAACACTGATGCGAATCCCTCCAATTATCACAGGCATCTAGAGTGCTAAAAATATCAATGAGGAATTTATGTAAAAGTAACAGTAATGCCAAAGCCAGATAATATGGATATTGGTCCTTAAATGTATTAAAATAAAAAAATACCCTGAAAATTATAGTATTTGTCACATATTAAATAAATTTACATACGTTTGCTACTGTAACAAGTAAGTTTCTATTAATTAAACTAATTCCTAGGATGAATTTCATAATAATAATGCTCTGGTTTACTACTACAAACTGTGAACAGTACATGACTACTGGAGGATGAAGGAACTACACTTGCATTTGCCTCAAGGGACTCAGGAATACAATGTTAAGTTTCAGTCACAAGAGCCAATCTGTTTCCAAAAAGATATGAACATGGGACACTGTGAATGTGAAGAAGTGTTACCTACTTTAGGATAGTATATGGTGTAGTTTGTTTTTAGAAAGACAGATGATTCAGTTACAGATTTCTTAACAACCACCATCCATGATTAGAGAAGTTTAAGATAAACCCATGAATGCCAAAGGCCACCACTGGACATGGTCCCACTTTGCATTAATTTTGCTTTCCACAGTATTTATTTTCTAAACGCATTTCTTATATTTCTTCCCAACATGCTGAACTCATCATTACCTCACTCATTTAAACTTCCTCATGTGAATTTGTTTATCTAATTCTTAACAAAATTCAGCTTCAATTATGCCAACTCACTTCACATACTCTACCATTTGCACTAGTTAACTGATGAAACTATAAATAAAAATGAACTGTTACAACTATGCATGTTCTTTCTTCGGAACTTAGATTGTATTGAATGGTGTTACGGTAATAAATAGGTATTAATAAGAGGACGCTTCCTCCAGAAACAAGCAGGCATAACAGTAAAAATACCAAAGAAAACATGTAATGCATTAAAAATACTTGTGTTAAGACTATTATCAAACTTTGTGTACTGCATTAAAAATAATTTGTAAGCATTGTTCTAAGTAAGAGAGGGCAAGTACAACATAGTTAATTACATTATAGCACCAGCATAATAATTAAATACCAAATTTCTGTAAATCTGAAACTTAGTCTAAAAATTGTGAGTAAATTATCACATTGAATAGATTCGTAAATGAAAATGCAAAGTCATCCATGCAGCCAGTCACCTCGCCTTCGAAGGGTATGGTTGGAATGGGGGTGAACGACTATTCCATCTGTAGAGAATACCTTTTGGGTGAAGTTCCCTCCTCCCTCTTCACTCCCTCCATCCTGTGCCATAATTCATATTAGGGCTTCAAGATAATACGTAGTAAGTCTCTGTTCAGAATTGCTCTATCTTTTCAGTGTCCAGTAGAGAGCATGGATGTAAACCATGGGCACTGATGGCTGCCTCTTAGAGATAGGTTTGTTGCGAGAAAGATTTTTCGTTCTGGAAACATTTTATGCCCTACTTCCTGATCTTTTACAAATAACAGAGCAATCAACTGGAAATTTGGACCCTTCACTAATTATTCGTCACAGTTTCACATTCAGTTCATTTCCCAAATGTCAACATAAAAAATTTATAATCTATAAAATTTTAGTTCTTAAGCACACAATTTCAAGGTTCCTGGGTACTGCATGAATAAAATGGCCAAATGCATCCGAGAAAGTGATATACCAGGCAACTGAAAAGTCACAGAATCCATACTATCAATCTGACTTTTATCACAGAAAAACACAATTTATAATACATCATATTGTGGACATACAACCTTCAATTGCTTACCAGATGTCAGTTGAATGTAAACTCTGTAAAGCAAAACATGTACAGTGTTGAGCATTACTTTGAATACTAGCCTTACACATTAACTAGTCTTTCAAGATTGTCGAGTTTCAAATAAATGCACGCTATTCTATCTGAAGACAAAAACAAGGACTGAGCTGGACTAAAACAGTGCTGCAAAGGAGTATGAGATCCTTTGTAAATACTTCACTAATATGGAAAATACTTTTAAGATTAATTCATGTGTAAAGTTAAAGTTAAAGTTTCCCCCTCTCCCCAAGCACCACCACATAGGTGAAGCACCTTACAGGGCACAGTAGTGATTCATGGGTTGTATGACTTTTCAACCTCTCTGTACAAGGCAGATAAGCAAGGTTTCATTGAAGCACATCAGAGCAATGAAAGCTGTATTAACTCATCCTGTTTATGTGCCAAAGTCATCACGTTGCATCTGTCTATATATAGCACGTAGCTTCAGAAAAATCATTATGTTATCTCACCATGCTCAACTTACAGTGACTGATGTTATTAATAATAATTGTTCTAAAACACTGTTCTTAATATAGAGTTTGTATTGTTATTTAGTGTTGTCACTGTTATACTGTAGGACCACAGTACGGTGTATCTATTGCAGTAACTTCATGGTTTGTTCCAACAATAAGACAGTCGTTGGCACACTAAAATATGACAATCAAACTAACTAACTTAGTTCAAGGGTAAAATCAAATCAACTCACTGTTTTTGCCACATATGCCATTCACCAATCCTATGTTAAACAAATCACAAATTAACAAATCATTTAGCTACTGCAATAAATATATTTTCTATTGCAGTGTTACAAGAACTGGTTCTGGAATTTCTAAGCCCAGAGTAGCACATTTTAGAAGTGTAAATGCAGCCATATTACAAGTATGAATTAATGAATATGAGCTTCACCTGTATTCAATGGAAGCAATAGAGAAAAACAAATTGACAACAGATGAGTTGAAATTTCTCCTATTGTACATCTCTCTCGCTCTAGCTCGCTCTCTCTCTCTCTCTCTCTCTCTCGCACACACACACACCCACACAGCCATAATATATACAGAACATAAACTGTAGAACTCACAAACAATAAACCATGTGCCAAGGACAAAAGAATAAAAGACAAGCAATGTATGTATAACATAATAACGTAATATTGACATGTGTTTGCGCAATCATTGTTGCTGTGGAAAAGAAAGAAGTATCATACATTATATATGTGTTTTTGTATTCTTGCCTTAGTAATCTAGCACACAAATCACATCTTTTCTGTGCTGTAATATAGTGCCATCCATGGTCTGTCTGGATCTACCATATTTTTTCACAACATCTCATACATGGCACAATTCTCAGAAAAGATTCATTGAACATAAAATGTGTGTTTTGATTTTCTCTACAACTTTTGTGCAAAAATTCCCATTCTAGAAAGAATTCAGTGATGTAACATCACAAAACTACATAGGTTTTCATGTGAAGTACCTGCTGTACTTGTCAGATTGTAATAAAAGTTGAATGTTCTTGACAGATTTTTAAAAAATCCTCAAATATCAAATTTCATGAAAATCCACACAGTGGGAGCCATGTTGTCCTATGAGAACAGACAGGCATTATACAGTTAATTGTCATTTTTCACAATTCTGCAAATGCACCTAAAAGTATGTGCAGTGGCAAGGGAGTGCATGAGGAATGAGGCAGCATAACCTATAAAATGAAACTTGTTCATAGAACAACTGGGAAATAAAGAAAGGAAACACCAGAAACAGTGTTTTTTTTTCACAAGACACTCTTCAGAGGATATGAAGATTGGACATGATCACCAGTCATCTTCAGAATGAAAATTGGAATCCACAAAGCAAATTTCACCATCTGACAGGGCATAATCAATCTGCTTCTGAAAGGGAGCATATTGATTATGGCTAACGTAACAATTTCACCACTTTTTATCTAACTTTATATGAACATACCTCAATTATGTATATGAAACTGTGTCCATCCACAAACTACTGCTTTGGCTTTCAGAAAAAGATGTGTGATTTTTCTTGAAATATGGCTGCCATCATCAATAAGTATTTCCTTGTTTATGAAGAATATATCACTGTATTAAATATTATCCAATTCATATAACCTTCTGAGGCAATTAGTTTTGGATAAAGTGCATAATACAGTGTAGTAGGTCCCACTACTGCACCATATTCCATAACAAGTTTTCAGTCACTTCCTTTTAAGTTGGGTTCACAGAGCTTATGGGGCTGATAATGTAACCTGCACTTTTACTCACTTTTTTTCATACTAATTGCTTTAAAGACCTAGTGCCAAAAGAGAAAAATATTACTAGTGACATAGTTTAGTACAAAGATGTGCCAAACGTAGCAACAATCCTGAATGCCTTTAGAGTTTAAATGTACAACTAACATTGAGGTGCTGTCATGGGGATGTAAAATTGTTTGCTTCATAAAATGGCCATCCATAATTGTATATATTGCATCAAGACATGGAGAGTACTGAGAGGAACCTTAAGCTTATAAGGTCATACAAATATTGGCTAAATTCTGAACAGGAAACTGGGATCACACAACCTTCAAGTCCAAGAGTCTAACACAATCATCCGTAATAGTGACCAAACACATCCTCTTCTGCTGGAATGTGGTTACTTTAAGAATTATTTCAACTTTTCTCCTACATTCATCACTTAGTTAAAATAAAATATTCACAGACCAAAGCAGACAAGTTACATATTCATTGTGATATATTGCAAAGAGCAAATTGTTTTTGCCAGTGATTCAACACCATTTTTAACTTTGCTCAGTGTAGCATATAGTAGCCTTGTAATGAATGAGATAATTCATAACATTAATATTCTACCATAGTTTAATATTTTTTAAATGCAGAAAGCATAAACTGATAGTACTGCACTTCTTAATTTTCATAATTGCTGATGGAAGTGGTCTAATGAAAACCAGAATTATAACACAACAATGTCCTGTACTTATTTTTGGCATCAGAATCCAGAGCTTCAAACTTTGGAATTGAGCTCACAAGACTCAAAAAAGTACTAAAGGTGTGGTGAGCCCAAAGATAACCACAAATCTTACTCCACAATTCTGTTCTTTAAAATGTTTTTTTAATTCCCCTTTCAGCATACTTTGCAACATTAAACTGAATAACATGACCAAATCTCTCAGAACTGAAGTAGCTAAGAGTTGGAAATGTTTTGTTTCTGTATCAGCATCATAACATGCCAGTACTTGCACTCCTTTCTTCAGAAGTTGATTTGTAAGACCCATTGTTTGAAATGTTTGAACATTTCCTGCCATTAGCTACACTCCAGTGTCTCATAAATGTTAATATATAAACTTCACATAAATAAAAATGTCTGCTGCTTATTTTTAAAGCATAATATAATTCTTGCATTCCATCCAAAATAAGAGTAAGTACTTCAAATTCTTGTATTGTATTTGTGTATAAAGAATGTTCAAATAATGTTTGTGACTTGTGGGTTATATGTACATGTTATTAATCAATAAAACACAACAAAACAATTTTTGTTAATGCTTTAAATTTCTTAATCAATTCAGATCAGCAGTCTCACTTCACTGAAAATTCAGAACACACACTGACATGATATACCACTAAGTAGCCAAACTACTGCACAGGAATTTACAAATTATGTCACTTATGTGTAAAATAAAAGAATAAATAGTAATTATGTGTCTCAACTGTCATCTAGGAGAATGAATAAGATATTTATAAATCAAACAGAACAGCAACCATTATACAACTCTCCCCTACTGAATAATACTGACATGAAGCAGGATCTTCCACTCCATTGTCTCAGTAACTACCAGAACATATTAGGATGTTATGCCGACTCAACAGGTGAACACTTACTGATGTCTAGTGCCTTCATCTGCAGGGTCAGGCAGTCCTAGAAGAGTAATAACTTCTTCTAAGACTCTTTAGAATAATAACAAACCTCAGTAATTTGATTTGTTTCTGTCCTCAGTTAAGAGGCAGATACGTAGTTTCTTAAATACTATGTTACTTTCTTTCCTTCTTGAAACAAAGTCCAGAAGCCACATAAGTAGTCTTAAATGTAACATATAATCATCAAAACCCTACAGAATCAAATCCCAGAAATAGTTCCAGGAGACTATAAACTTCAGATACACCAGTGACTTTCACAAGAAGCTGTCTTGTTGTCTTCTCAGTATTGTATTCAGTGTCTCCAGCACCCACTGAATAGGAGGCTGCATGATCCCCAGACCCAGTCTGGATACGTTTGTGAAGACACAAAACTCTTATTCCCAACAGGAACGGAACCACAATTCCTTGATCACACACCCTATAGCCTAATCACTATACTGACCATTCTATCTCAGAAAAAATAAATTGAAGATGATTGGAATCACATCCATAAATTTTAATACTCGCAAAAAACTTTAACAGCTGTGATTGCAGTATGAACTGTGGAAGAACGGAGCACATTTCATATCCCTGAGTGATCACTGTTATGTCTGTGGTTGCAAACAGGATATCAAAAGATAGACCCATATGGTTACTCCACTTGTCAATGTCACAACATACAGTAGCTAAAATTTTAAGAGAGTACAACACACTACTTAAGCAATTAATGTACAATCAGGTCATTGTAATAATTGGGGAGAATCAAGCTGTATTCCAATACAGCATTAAGGGCACATCACTTTACTGTAATGACAATCATACATATTGGCAGGAGTGTTGAATTTCATAATCCACCTGGATTTTCTCTATTAGGTCTGCAGCAAGCAACAAGAAACTTAAAATTTATGTTGATTTACATCAATTTGAATAATGGAAAAACCAGCGTGACTTTTCAGAAATGCATGGTAGAACTACATGGAAAAGAGGATTCCAAATGACAATAACTGAAAAAGTTCAGGTACAGATCATGTGAAAAACAGGCACCCCTTGTCCAAGAACATGATGGCTGCAACAAGAACTTTGTTGCCAGTGGGACCAAACATGCCCACAGGCCCACTACCCAGCACAAAGGATGATGCCTTCTCCTTTGTATCATTTGTAGTGATAAATATTAATTTATTCCATGTTTGTTTATCTGAAACAATTTCCATGCCAGAACCATCTGATTTGTATTATAAATGAAACACTACTCTGTAATTTTGAAGTTTCTCTCGAGTGCAACTATTACAAACCCAATGCCACTGCAACATATTCTGAAGAACCTTAGGACTAGCAGCTTTCACAAAATGTGGTCACTCCATGCCACATGTTCCAATTTTACATGAATATGGATTTGTACAATTTCCATAAAATCTAATCTCATTCTATCCACTCCCACCTAGCACCAAGGTTAGGAATGAGAAGAGCTATACCTCTACTTCCCTCCACCCATCATGAGAGTCATAGCATGTTATACCATGACTTTTATAACCTCACTCTGAGAGAAAATTAAACTCCTAAGGACAAAGAACATGTCTATAAACAGGACTGAAAACCCACACCATTCACTCAAACCAACGTAATTTCTCCAAAGTGTGCTTCTGAAATAAGTTTTATTTGAAACCTGCATTTTTTACAATGCATCATTAAAAACATAACACACCTGAACTTAAGTATATGCAGCCTTCCACTATTACAATTTTCCAGTGTTTATACAAAACATGATGTACATGTTGTTATAATCTTTACAATACCAAATTTCACATGTTTCATCACAAAATACCACATAATAAATATTTCATGAAAATGCAAACTTGTCAACAAAAAGTACGTAAGCTAATGGTGGTACACTGACTGGTGCTAGATCTGCTCCAAATATACAAGCTTGTATGGTAACTATGTTCGTAATGCTGACAACAGACAATTCAAAAGGGCACTGTTGCAGTATATGGTTCAGCTACCAAGAGGAGCTAAACAGGTGCTAAAGCAAATTTACAGTATTCTGGTGGGGAAACCTCTTGGCAAATGGCCATGTAGAAAATCAGAGAAGAGATGAGGACATTATGAGGGATCTTAGAGAAACAGGTTGTGAGTATATGGACTAGACTTGTTTGGCTCTGTATTATATTCTATGACAGGCTTTGAGTTTTATTAGCAGAGTGTAAAAAGTATACTGCTGGCCCAGTGTGTAATGACACTGAACTTCTGGCAGTGAATGCCTTACCCTAGAAAAATAGTGTAAACTTTTCCCTACCAGTGAATTGGTTCAGCCAATGGACATGTGGCTGCCTTGCTCCAATCTGGCTGATGCTACAGGCTTCTTTTCTATCACACAGGACACGCCCACAGGAAGATTACTATCATCTTATATTACTGGTACACATCCTGTAGTCCTCAAACCTTTCCTAAGTAGTGCATACAGCCTTTGGTAACTCACAATATTAATATACTGCCTATATTGACACTGTGTTTAAAAGTCTGTGTTGCTCTTCACCAAATCACTCATGTCTGAGTGGCTCACAGTTAAAAATGTTTGTGCAACCCTGTGTTTGGGAAACACTGCCAAGTTGCAAATGCTCCACAGAAATCTTCCTGTATGTGTGTGTGTGTTTTGCATGTGCACAAAAGATGGCATACATTTTCTGTTTCCTGTGTGGCTTGGCAGTGACAGTGCATAGCTGAAGGACCTGCAATGGTAGTTTCCAAGAACTCCTTATGACCTCTCACCTCCTGTAACGATCCTGTCCCCTATCCCAACGGTTGTCATGATCTCTGTCCCTGGTGAATCGTTCTCTATCACGTGGCCTGACTCTGTTATGATCCCAATCCCTGTCTCTGTCGCGACTCCTCTCTTGTGGTCGGAACCTATCTCTGTCTCTAGATGCACTTGTATCATCACTTCTCTTCCATCGTCTGTCATCACGTTCTGCCACCTCTCCACCTACACGTTCCTGCCTCCTGGGTATGCTGTCATGATTTGATTTTTTGTCTAATGTTCCATTCTCTTGGTAATGACTTTTCTGTTTATCACCTCGTTCATGGGCAACATTTTTTTCACTTTTGCGGTTGTCTGAATTTTTTTCACTCTTGCGGCTATGATGTTCAATATGTGCTTTTTCAACTGAATCCTCTGGCCTGGACTTCGACGATGACTCTTCGCTGACACTTGATTTCTTTGCTGCCCTTCTAGTATAATTAAGTGCAGCCTCTAGAGTTTTAATTTTCTCAACAAGTTTACGGCGTTTCTCACGGGACTCCCTAATAGTTTCATTTTCTACTGAAGTGTCGCTGTCACTGGTCACCTTTAACTTTTTCTTACGTTTCTTTGCACCTTTCTTGCTGCTGTGCTTATGCTTTTTGTTACGTGGGTTGGCAACACTATCCTCACTGTTTGCATCACTTTCAGATCCTGAATCTGAATTGGAATCATCACTTGAACTTTCTTCACTACTGGAAACTTGTTTTTTCTTCTTCTTCCTTTTCCTTTTCTTCTCCTTCTTTGCTTTTGACTTAGATTTGCTCTTCTTTTCTGAAAATAAAATAAACTTTAATGTAAAACATAATGCAGGCCTATACAAGTTAAAACAATTACTGCCCAAAGATACATCCTGCCTTCAGATCAAGTTGTAAAATTTCCCTCTTTCACACTCGAAGGTGAACTGACTCTAAACTGCCAAACTTTCTTATATATACCACCACAGCAATGGTTCCCAAACTGTGGTTCACAAATCCCCTTGGGGTACCCTAATTATTTCATCTAAACATTGGGTAAATACGCATAACTGCAGATCTTTCAAATTCTCCAAGTGTGTATGACAAAAAAATGGTAGGACCATTATCAGTCTGTATGTTCATTTCAGGAGAACATTCCTTTCTGCATTCTGCTCCACTTGCAAAGTTGGTGTATACAACTTTCCTTTTGAAAGGGAAACAATGTGAGGAACACTGTATAAAAGTTTGTCTGCATATAAATGGTCAAGTTCACATACCTGGCAGGGCAGAAAGATAACCAAATATTCCAGGATGAAGATATATTTTAACACAGTGGTTTCTCAAACTGTTTGGCAATTACTACCTTTATTATAGCTGCATACCAAAAAGTCTGACACTAACTACAAACTATGGCACAGACTTGATACTCCCCACCTTAAGAAAGTCTCACCTTTTGTCAGAGGTGAAGTCATGTGGCAAACCATGCACTTGGTCTGCGCCTTCTCAAACTCTGAACTGCTGACACCACATTACTTCCACAACAGAAATTAAAAAGCTCACTTTAAGTATGTTTCAGGGACATTTATGACGTCTGTATTAAGGAAAGTGGAAATTACAAAGACAAGTACCAAATACTGTAACTAAATCCCTGTTTCAGAACCCAAAAGTTCATCACCTTGTTACAAAAAATCCCACCCAATGGACACTCTCCTAAGCCAATTGAATCAAGTCCCCACTTTCACATTCCATTTCTCTGGACCCATTTGAAATTTATCTTCACATCTACATTATGGTAAGCCAAACAGTTGAGATTTCCCAACCAAAACTTTGCATGTACCAGTATTTTTCATTTCCCCTTTGCTTGCTTTATGTCCCAAATCGAAACAGTCTTCCAAACACTTGTTTTTCATGCTGGCTGCATTATATAATAAGTGTTTTATTCTTCACTGACTCACCATCTTCTTGTTTTATGGGGACAGCAGCCTGTAATGGTGCACAACCCTCAGCATGAAGTTTCCGTGTTTCTTCATCCAGTTTATCAGAATCTTTTGGTGGCTTGTAGTCAGCCACATGATCAACACGTATAGTGCGGTTAAGCAGCTGAATAAAACAGGGTTTATCAAAAACATTTATCAAAATCCAAAGAAAGAACACCAAATGTCATATTAACCAAAATATAAGATGAGAAAAGTTTCCTAATTAATCAGCCAAAAAGTGGGGTCACCTTATAATTGTGCACAAAGTTAAACATGCTTTGTATTGGCATTTTCCTGAAAAGCAAAACCTGTGTATGGGGTTGTTTTATATTAAAGTAAATACAATAAGAACAAAAGGATTTTAAAATAGTCACCCTGTAAACTAAATAGCAGTATGCCACTTCAAGATGTGTTCTTTGCATTCCTGAATATCTAAATGGTTTGCACACAAGCAATTAATGTTTTCCATCTTACACATACACACAAAAAACTGCTCCAAATAAAACACAGAACTTTCAGTGTACACCCTAATGCTAATTTCATGGCTTTCACATGCTTCCAATTAACATATCTGTATATTTAGAATAACGGTATTTCCGTTTACTTTCTGACTATTTTTTTTTTTTGTGTTTCTCATTACCTCCATCTAAATAATGGGAAAGCACCTTAAAATACATAACTCATTCTTAACTAGGTAATTATTCAAATACTCAGTAACGCTATGCATACTTTGATGCCATTCAAGTTATCCACTGCCAACACAGTGCTACGTTGATCTTCATAACAGAGGAAACAAAATCCCTTGGATTTACCGGTTGCTTTGTCACGAACCAAATTCAAGTTAACTACTTCACCATATCTGAGAACAAGCATGACACAAAGAACATCACAAGTGAGTACACATACAGAACATTTTATAAAGTACCTCCAATCCATTTCAAAATGAAATGTCATTATAATGACAAACTGATAAGTCTTACAAGGCAGCTACAAGAGTAAATTTGTGCCAGTGTCAATGGCAGAATACCCTAGATACAAAAACGCAAACACATACACCTGTTTCAAGTATGTAAGTAGAACAAACAGGGTTATTAAGGACGTCTTAAGCTTCATATAAAAGTCCCCCAGTAACAGACAAGTTGCCAGTTAGATCATGATACAGCCTTCCTTCAGCAGTGGATACGCAGTTAAAATCAACAGCAACAAAAGAATGTATCCTCGCATATAAACATTGGGTTATGGTAAGACAGGTTTGGTTGTTATTGTACTACATATGGATCTACAGAGCAAGCGATACTAACACTGCAGTTATTGGCAGTACAGTGGAGCAGCGCCGAAGAAAACGCTACTAAAGATCACTGTGAGGAATACAGAAGGCAAGAAAAATAAGAACCTGTTATCAGTTTCTCAAATATTACCTAAGTCCATTAACACTGCAAGAACACCGTGAAACCAAAACATGCGGCAACCGGAGTTCCAAAATCAGCCTAAATAATGAGCACCAACCGCGGTGTCCTCGGAAAAAAACCTTTATACTTCAAGTACAAAACACACCAGCCGATGCAGTTTTCTTAAAATTGTACTTACTGTGAGAACACGCAAATAATGTCCCCTTCTGTTAAATCGTAAGGCAAACCTCCGACGAAAATCCAGGCACTATCTTTATACTGGTCATGCCATGATGTCTTCAGATTCCGTTTCAATTCATGTTCGCTTAACTTTTTAATATTCTTCACATTGCTGGAAATATTGAATGGAGGCAACTCAGAACCAACCAACGAAAGCGACCAAACGCAGATTCATATAGTTCATTAACAAACAACTTTGTAAAATACTTGCAAAGTATGCTTACGTCATGGGATTCATCCTGCTTCATTTACATGCGTTATCGTCCCTGTTTCTTTGTGAAGTTCAATACACGAACAACATTCCAACCTAGCACCTGCCTCAATGACCAAAATAGCAATATGGGAAGATCAACCATATGATACGTGCGACAAGGTTCTGATCTATGATCAACGGTTATGCTAACAGCGCCAATGCCGTGGAAACGTCAGGGATACTTAGTCATACTGGACTGATGCTTATACACTACACTGCCAGAGTGCAGGCCAAGCATACCTATCGCATTCACCTACAATTTTGATGAATAAAGTGTTTCAGATTAATCTTCTCACTAAAACGTGAACTCATTCTCGGAATACGTGAAAAAAATGAATATACTTATCAATTCAAAATAATTGTCCTTTCGTACTCCTTGAAGAAACTATGCTTAATCCATCAATCCCTGCTGAAAAATAAACTGTTTTTTAATTTGCAACACATACACATTAACTTTCCACTAAACACCCAACATGTTTCAATACAGCTAAAAATCATCGTCAGGGCTGTAGTTCACAAAATAAAGAGCGATTCTAAATTGAATCGAAACATGTTGAATGTTTAAAAAGAAGGAAATAAAAATGTGAATGTTTGAGATGGTAAAATAAGTTATGATGTGATACGAAACATTTTCAAACTATAAATATAGTTAAAATAATTGCTACTTTGTTTCTAAGAATTAATAAACCTATTTCTACTTTTGAAACAATTTTAATATTACTAAACATTAAGATTTAAACATTTATTGTCAGTATGATCGTGACAATGAATGCATTACAAAGGTCACACACAAAGAACGCTGAAGACGTTTGTGTAGTACTCAGCTACTTCAAAGACACTCATATTTGGTATATTGGTTATTTCGCTGCATATTAAAATTTCGTTATCTTGAAAATGTCCATGCACTAAAGATTAAAAACTGAAATTTGAATATACTAAAAACTCGCGAGGCCTAAGCTCTGGCTGTCATTTGTGCAATGTGATGTAAATTTCAAAATAAAGTGTAATGCAATTCTATAGTCCCTTGAGAAAATAATATAATGGGCAACAATTTTTAAGTAACGGATATATTGTGTATTGTATTTGGACAAATTTCACATCCAATGATATCAGAAACCAAAGATGTATCTATGGGATTATTCATAAAATGAAAATGAAAAAAAGTGCTAAATTCTTGAACATAGAGGAAAGAACGAGCAAGAGAAAACTGTTGAACATACTTAAAATTTCACGCGATAATTATTTAATTTTAGTGCATTTAAGAAAAATAAATTATCTATGAGCAAGTACTAGGAAACTGGATGAAAGTACATAGTAAGGAACTTCGAAATTGCACTCCTCGCCACACGCGTTAGTGCGACTAAATCAAGGAAAATTTGGTGGACTGGGACTGCAGCACGCATGAGAGAGAGATGAAAAATAAAAACGAAATGCTAGTTTTGGACCTGAAAGTAAGATACCATTAGAAATGTGAAGTTACATTGAGCGATAACATTAAAATGCATTGTACGTCAACGCGGAGAGGGTACAGCGGCAGGTTTTAGCTGGCTCATGGAATGGATCAATGGCAGGCTCTTGTGAACCGAATGCAAAGAGTATTAAGCTCTCGTCCAGTGACGATAATCAACCTTCTGGTTCCGGAAAATAGTTATTTTTTCACCATTTGAAAGAATGTTGTCTTATCAAACGAATATGCTTCATGATGCTCAATTATTGTTTATATTTATGACACGAGATGTCAAGATTACATTTTTATGCTAATCGTCGTTTGTGAAGGTGTTCCGTTTTTGTGGGGAATAACTGCAATAAAATAGGAACCACACGTGAACAAACATTATCTTTGCAAGGGGGAGTTTCGATGGCCATGGTTGGCTAAAAATTAAGTGAAGCCATTTTCTCGACGGAAGCTCGTACTGAGAGTTACGTGCGCAAGCGAAAACATAGTTGTGTATGTTTACGTTTACGCCGTCCGATTTATCCCAAGTGCACTTCGCTGTAAATGAGTAATACACAAACATTCTTTGCAGCATATTCTCATAATGGTAAGATCCTGTCTTAAGCTTTACTTTCCCTGAACTTTGCATCACGCATATCTGTCGTAAGGTGTGATGCTTCTAGCATTTTAAAAACTATTCGTGAAGCTTGTAGTAATTGCTTGAAATTTCAGTTGAATTTTTTTTTCCCCCCACAGAGCAGTTGCATGCGGCACTTCTTCGTAGTGGTTTGTTTGTCAGTGTTTCTTAATCAGGTTAGAAAACTTATTTGCACTTATTCTGGAATGGCTGTATGTTACATGTTACACATGACTGACCAGAAAGTACGCAGTTTTATGTTTGAAGTTTCAGTTTTTTGACGATAATAAAAATACTGATTTATTCTTACTTAAAGTGACATGCAAGTGTAATGAAAACAGTACTCCAACATAACCTTGTTATGGTGTGTGTGTGTGTGCAGTGCAGTATATGGTTTGGATGTGGCCACCACGTAAGCCAAGCTAACAAAGACTTTCATTCGCCGTACAGAACTACATTAAATTAAACTAAAGTTGGATCATATTTTACTGTTTCATTACAGTAGTCCTGCTTGGTCTGCTTTCAGTACACCATAATAATGCTGTTGACAAAATTTCTTATGAAAAAGACAACAACACCTGCTGTGTGTCCCCTGCTTCATTTTGTTGGTTTTTAGACGTGAGTGTTGGATTTAATTTTACTTCCTTACAAGTGGCATAAAGGACTACGTCTCTTTTTCCAGAATGACATTGATAAATCTCGGTACAGCTTCAGTGTTGAGTGGCATGATACAGAAGCTTCCCTTATACGAACCTTTATTTTATTCTATTATAAACTGGATGGAACAATCGAACTTGTAAGTAATCTTTCTAATCTGCAAGATGCATGTAAAATGCATAGTAAACAAAAGGGAAAGAAGATCTATTGAAATGCAAACTTCCATGAAGGATATATCTCATAGTATTATGCCATGTTACTAAGAATATTTGTGTGGTAAATTAACCCAAACAGGTTGGCACAGGAGTAGTATGTCTGGCTTATATTCAGAAGGTGTTACATTCATATTTCAGCCAGGGACTGGTTCTTGTGATTGAGGTTATGTTGTATTTTGTGTCAGTTTCTAATTCATGCAAAATATTGGTTTAAACTGACTTAACCCTTGTGATATGATATAATAAATAATAATAATACACAGTGGCTCTTGCTTCACTAAGCCTTCTAAAATACAGCATATAAAGGGAATTTTGAATTTGCCTGATTGATGGTATCAGGATAAATTTTGCAGTAAAGGGTTTAGGATGACAAGTAAGGAACAGATGAACTGCTTATGCTGGATCTAGTTCAGACTGTTTGCTTTTTAAAGTATTTTCTTCCTCTGCCATTAGAATTCCTTTTTTCCTTTACTAGTGTGTCCACTGAACTTTTTACCCATTTAAAATGCAGTGGTTTTTCCTTAGTATAAAGTGGTCGGAATATAAAACCTATGTCTCATTGTTAGATCTAGTGAGACACAAAGGAAACTCTACAGAGACATAATTATTAGCAGTGTAGATAACTTAAAAATACCATTGGAGGAAAGTAGGACATCTATTACATATAAATTATGACAGTAATATTATTGCAGCCAACTGATAAGTATGACTGTCCTTAAAGATTGATGGCAGAAGGATGTAAGTAGGTGTGCATGCAACCTGTAATCAAACACCTGCTTGCACTCTCCATTTTTCACTGCCCTGCCCAGTTAGGAGGCCCACATAGTAGTATCTATGTTACAGAATGATATAAAGCACCGACGGTTATTCCTCAAACGTACGAAATGTGACACTGTTGCTCTTGGTGATCTGCATGTTGGTGCAACAGTGAACATCTTATCAAGGCAAATGAAAATTACTGGATTTGCAGATGAATACACGACCCTACATCTGGGGGTAATTAAGCAGAGGTAAGTCAATGTGGGATAGAGCTTCCTGATATTTTGTTACTAATCCAGAGGAAATTTTGTTGCTAGTCATCACAGACAGCAGTAAATTCAGTGGAATATTACAACTGTTGGGATTTGAGGGGTTGACTGCTTCCCTTGAAGTCTGTGTAACTTTAATGCCAACCTCCAATCTTGACATGCGGAGCACCTTATTCCAACAAGTGAGGATTGGGTGTTTGAGTCATTTTTTTTTTTTGAGATCTATTCAAGATAATGCTGAATGATGTGTTTCCCCTTCTTGTGACAGGACATTTGCAATGCTAAAGCCTGATGTTGTGGAAAAAATGGGAGAAATATTAAAAGTGATCATACAAAATGGATTTAAGATTACAAAGTTGAAAATGGCACAGATGAAGAGAGATCATGCTTTGGAATTTTATGCAGAGCACAAGGGTAAACCATTTCTTCCGTGAGTATAATACCTCATTTTGTATGTTTAATATCCACAATGAGGAATGTGAATTATGAAATGAGAACTTCATGTGACTTAAATTTATAATTTTTCAGGATGTTAAAGGATTTGATCTTTGTGAGAGGTACAGGTACACATTTGTTTGGTTGAAGGACTTTCATTGAAATTTGGGAAAACTCTCAGATAAAGAAGCCTGAAAGTCCATTGTCAAATAAAATGAAATCCATTCTCACTCATGATCATTAAAAGTTTAGCACAGTTCACATCTCAAAAACCTACTTCCACAGTATTCATTTTAGTATTGTCTCATCTTACTATTCCACATGGCTACTTTACAAGAAAATAACATCAAAGTTCTGTTTACATTTTGCTTTTCCCCCTTTCTAAACTATGTGTCTAGTCCACCACAATTTTTGTCATGTATATATGCTAATTATAATGGATGGCTTGCATAAATAACAAAGGTTGTCATGTAACTTTCATCATTTGCATCAGGTCCACATAATTTATGATTACTGTACTTAGTTGCAAACTTTCCGACTTATGTTATATACCAGTGACACAAAGCAGCTATGTAGCAGTAATTAATGAAGCTACTTCTGGCCAGAATGTCTTTGCTTTTTGATAGTATAAATGAAATTAAATTATCCTGCCATCTTTTGACACTTGGGCAAACTGGTTGAGTTTTTAAACATTCTTCTTTACCTAGAATTGTAATGTGTGTTTTGCTTTCCATTAATTATGTACTTCTGAATTTGAAGCTTGTGAACTTTATTAGCTTGTTTCAGCTTCCTGATAGAGTACATGACCTCAGGGCCAGTTATTGCAATGGAGTTGCTTGCAGACAACGGAGTGGCAAAATGGCGTGAACTTCTGGGACCAACTGACTCTGAACAAGCACGTAAAGATGTGCCAGGCAGTATAAGAGCTCTGTTTGGTAAAGACAAATCATTGAATGCTGCTCATGGTTCAGATTCATGCACATCTGCTGAAAGGGTATGTGTATCATTCATGTGGGTATGAAACTGACTCCCAGCTCAAAGTGATGATGAGAACTTTTACCTAAGACAGATGAAAGTATCAGCATGATACAGATAATTCTGTGATAGGGTGCATCACACAGCACACATGATAATTACTGGCAGATTTTGGTTACAAAACCTCATTGAAGTTGGTAAATAGTGTATGATATTGGCCTCAGTGCTTCTGTGACACATAGTATATTTTATGTTCTGTTGGTAGGAACTTAACATTTTCTTCCCATTGAGTCCAATTGCCAAGTATGATTCCCCGCGGTCCACAGCCATTTTCAAGAATAGCACATGTTGCATCATCAAACCACATGCTGTTCAGGAAGGTTGGTTGGTAGTGTAATTCTGGATTACTGATTACAATTTGTGTTTCCACATTTGGGAAAGGACATGAAGCTGTCCACTCATTTCTGTCTAGTGTTGAAGTTAAGAATGGGTGGAGCTTCACCTCCATTGCCCCTATGAATTTTGTGGCCTGCACACCGGCAACTTTACTTACAGTTTGGGAAGAAGTGGGGGTGCACAAATTCTGGGAGCCAAGCAACTAAATTTTGTATAGTGGTGGCTAATATTTTCAGCATAATTACTGCAATATTTCTCATTAAATACAAAAATGGACATCACTGCTTGTACTAGGCAGAAAGTTCCAGATAACGGTGAGATTTACAGATCACCCAGAACTGTGTGTCCTCAGTATGGTACTTGCATCTTATCACCCTTCTGGTACCTAGAATTTGGAGGTGGCTTTGAGATTTTTTAAAAAATCTGGGGACCACTGTATTGAAGTGACTGACAGCAGATGCAGTGCCACTTAATTCTTAATTACCTGCTCCATGGAGCAGAGTTCTTCTTGAGAAGCTAACCAGTTCTTTTTAGTCAAGAAATTCCCCACACTGTATGGAACCCAAAGGTTCTTTACTGCACCTATAAGTGCCCACCACCTGTCTGTACTCAGTCAATTGATCCAGTCCATGCCCCCACCCACTATCCCAGTGCCACAGTGAAGTGACACAGATAGACAGTTTCTTTTTATGTGATTCAGAATATTGTGGCGGGGATGGGTGGGTTGTAGAACCTGTGATCTCTTTCTTGAATGACTTGTTAAATGCAGCTGTGCTGGGGTTGATCACTTGGGCTAAAAAGCATGATTGGTAATGGATATTACTTACTACCTGTGATTAAAAACTTAAATGGATAATATGTATTTTTTTACACATTATTTTTACTGTAGGGCTGGATTTAGTCAATGATAATACTGTATTGTGATTTGGCAATGTTTCTGAGAAATTGCCACTTTCCACCTATATAATGTCATTAGGCAAGAATGGTAACATAAGTATGAAAACTGGCAGAAGAGTTCAGCTTTGCTTTGTTGTTAACATGGAGCTTCATGTATTCAGGTTTGTTGGGGGATATAGTATCAGAAATACAGAAGAATGGCTTCAAGATAACAGCAATGCAGATGTTCTACATGGAGCATCCCGATGCTGAAGAATTTTATGAAATTTACAAGGGAGTTGTTGCAGAATACTCAGTGAGTGGTAATGTTTACGTGATGCCTGCGTGTCAAACAGATTTTATCATATAACTCGTATCCCAGCTGGTGGACAGAGACGTTTTTTATAAGTTTCCTTATTCCTATCGTATAAATAACCAGGTAGACACTGAAAATAGACATGGAACTTCTTTTTAAGTTCATTGTACATAATGAGCCTCTCATCTGATATTAAAGGACATTTGCAGCTGATGCCGTGTGTTTTTCAACAAGCGTTGAACCTGGGAACTTTATGTTATAGAATACATTAGAATTTGTGATTTAACTCCATAGTCCAGAATCTCCCTTGAACAATAGTGAATGAGCTGATCAATAAATTTCCCTGTTGTTATGGAATATGAAGGTTCATCACCCTGATCACAGAGATAACCAATGAACCCACGTCATATCTTCACTGCTTATTTCAGTAGGACTGATTTCAGTTGTAAGTTTTCATCTGCAATTTGGGCACAAGAGATCATTTCCATTTCATGTAAATTTATGGTAAATTAATTTTTGTTCAACTTCAGTTAGTGAAGGTATATAATTCTCATTTTCCACATTCATGGGCAGTGAAATAAACTCAAATTCCCATCTTGAAAATAAAATTGAATCAAAATGGATATGTTATACAACAACACATTTTTTTATGAAGTATTTCACATATCATATATAAATTAATTATTGCAGGGAATGGTGAATCAGTTGGTATCAGGGGCGAGTGTAGCAATGGAGGTCACAGGACCTGATGTGGACACACCGAGCAAGTTCCGTGCCTTTGTGGGGCCTGCAGACCCAGTAAGTGTGAGATAATTCCATGTTGCAAAGAGCCAGAAATCAGAAAAGAGGCAGAGGTAATGTTGCCCTCCTACTGAACCACCTCACCTTGCTAGAATGGAGATAAAATTTCATGCATTTGGCCTCAACATATGAAGAAACTTCATACTTCTGTCAGTTTTACTTCAAAGGGTAAGACTATCCAGTAGCCATTAGACAGGAGACTGGGTGGAATGCGTAGTGGAATGTTAGCCATGCAGGAACAAAGCTAGACATGGAAAAAGTGAAATTAGTTGCCCAGGAACAAGTTTATTTTATAGATGATGATGATGTTTGTTTGTTTGTTGCTGCTGCTGCCACTGCTGTTATATGTTGCTTTGTTAGGCTATTCCATATGCAATGTCACGTGAACATTGAAAGGGTTATACTTCTATGATAGTATGGACATATGATCAAGGGCTAACTTGTGTCACAACATTTCTCTATCTTGCAGGAGATAGCAAGGAAACTGCGTCCCCATACACTTAGAGCTCAGTTTGGCAAAACGAAAGTCCAGAATGCGATTCACTGTACTGATCTTCCAGAAGATGGACTTTTAGAGGTAATTTAATTAACTGCCAAAAACTGAAACATTTCGTTGTAATGTCCTTATTGATAAGTGGGAAGAGATATGAAGGTGAAGGTTAGAGTCCAAATGGCTTGGCAGTTCTGACTGATGTTTTTGTGGTTGTCTGCATTAGCTTGAAGACAGTGATGCAAGCAGATAGCAGTTACTTTGTCTCACATATCTTCTGAGACATCAGTTGTATTTCAGTCATCATGACCTCACTGTTTGATAAATTGGTGTAAAATGTAGCTGAACTTTCAGTTATCCTCCTATTGTCATTGTGAAATGAAATATGCCATGAAAAATGATCCATTCTTCTATCCCCCATATAGTATTTTTGCTTCAGACTTTCAAGTACTAACACCTTAGAAGTTTTGTTTTGCTCGCTGGCATATTTAATGGCATTTTCTCAACTTATGCTTTATGAAGCATCAAACATGAATTGGAATGATTGTTATGAATTGTCAAAAGATGTGTTAAGAAATGATAAGGGTATAAGTTATGATGCTGCCCCATTGTATGCCTTTAGAGAGTATGGAAAAGTTTGTAAAATGTAAGCATAGGCCACCTCAGGTTTGAGATTAAAATGGGGCTTGCCAAGTACAAAGCAGGACTGCAAATTGCAATGCACTGTTAAATGACATGATACTGAAATGATTATTTAGAGATTTTGCTAAGTTCAAGATAAACATGTTAGATTGCTTTCTTAATTCATATCATCTGTGTGTGTTCATAAGCATTAATACTAGCTTTTTTTTATATATGTATATAGGTTGAGTACTTTTTCAAACTCATGGAATGAGTCGGACATGAAGCACAAAAGATGTTGCCTGCTGCTGCATAAGAATGTGTGATATTAGATGTCAAGACATTTTCAAGCGCATGCAAAGAATCTGAAAAACTAGTCATTTGTGTTGGACTCACATTGTGCCATTCAACACTCTTGTACTATAAATGTATATTTTACAGTCTTCCCTAGACCGCCTGTACATTTCCATGCGTGCATTACTTATATCTGCTTTTGCTATGAAATTTCCATCCATTTGCCTTTGATGAGCTACAAATAAAATGAAATTGGTTTAGGTTTAGAACAGTGTATTTTACCCCATATGTATGAGAGATTATAATTATTTTTTGAACAAATAAAGACTGAATTTTCTTTCTTAAGCAGCTGTAAAGCACGAGCATCATGTGCACTTGAATGCAGTCTCCTATCGAGATGTGATAATTCCAATTGTGTGATTACCCATCAGGAGAAGTTCAAGCGTAATTATATTTCTTTTGATGTGGGAATATTGTGCTCATGACTGTCAGATTTTGAGCATGGTAAAGCTTACTACTCGATTGCCATTGTTAGTACTACTTTCATTCCCAGTTGTCATTGAAAATGTCTTCTTTCCCTAATTTTACGTTGAGTTTTCCCATCACAATGTTAATGTGATGTTTACGAAACTAATACTGTTCCTCATAGAAAATTTCCTTTGTATCTTCACTCTTAGGCTCATTTGTACTTGCATAGTCAGAAAAGTATAACACCAGCAAACACTCTGCATTATGTGGCACTTCCTGTCAGTAACAGATTGCTCTCATGAATGCACCATTTATGTACAAAGTATCCTTTCCCTAATTGGTGATTTTCATTCCCTTTCCTGTAGAAAGAAAGTATGGTACTCTGCTGGTTCAGTGTCACTGTTGTCCCATCTGAACTGTATTCCCACAAAATGTAGCAAGCTGTTCTAGTTCTTTTGCAAATGTTTGTGATTAAACTGGTCTAGACTCTACATTCCAAGTTCCAGATCTTATATTAATTTTCAATTGTGTAGGTCAGCTCAAAGAGGTCCTCTTGAACATTTCATGATTTGCTGTCCTTTATAATGAGTTTTTAGCCCCTCGCCCAACTCTCCGATGGAGGACTACTTCTTGTCCATTGTCCATGACTGCTTATGCCATATATGACAGTTACTAATCTCTGTCTGTAACCTGGGAATGCCATGAGTGCTGGCATGTGGCCCACTTAATATGCTGTCACCTTTTGTAACGAAAACAGCCAATGAAACAACAGTTGCCATTTTTAATGTCAGAAAACTTCTTGAGAAAGAGAACTGGACTGTCTGGAGGTCTAGTAATTACATCTGTCATCAACAGTGTTACCAGACAGGATATACTAGGACACTGAAGTCAAATAGGAAATTTGCCCAAAAAATGAAACTCAAACTCAAGGAAATTGAACTGACTGCATTCCATTTTTATCCTGTTTCTTGTGCATAATGTTACAACAAAATCTGTCATAATTAGTTCCCTGTTTCATAGCAGCAATGTGTGTGTGTGTGTGTGCGCGCGCTGACAGCCAGTAAATGGAAGTGGTAAAAAATGTGTCACAAAACAATGAATTACATTTTTGGAGGGTTCTGTAAGGTGGACCCATTTCTGTAGAAAGAACATGGCAGAAATATTGTAGCATATGTAAACTGAGTGTTGGACTGATACATGTACAGTATATATAGAGGAAAAGTGTAATTAAAACAGCTTTTGTAAGCTGTCTGCTTGAATCATGGCAAACGGAGAGAGATGGTTTATTGGTGTCCAATTGTGATGCTGGTGACTTGTGACTACTGCCTGGTCTACTACACCAACCAAATCCTTTAAATACACTATTTTGTGATTGAAATTACAATAATGGATAAATGATCATCACTCTAAGACTAAGCTCTTTGCCTAAATGTCACCACATGAAGGTGCGTGCCTTGCATGGGTGTTAAGCTCCATGCTTTCTAGACAGTACTAGGTTAAGGTGAGTAATACATTTTGAGTGCTGGCTGATTCAGTACACTGGGCAGAAGAATGATGGACTTGGTATGAGTGAGCCATGTTTCTGTCTGCCTATTGATTCAGTGATGTGCACTGACGTTGCACAGAAATTTTGTGAGCTAAACAAGAATGATGCCATTCGATACAAGTTTTGAACAAGATCGACAAGGCGCGTATCACATGACATTGTGGCTCGTTAGCGTAACGTTTGTACCTCTCGGCTATCTAAATAGTCTGATAACCGTTTCCAACGAAGAGAGCGCTTTTATGGCAATATAATATCGTCCGGCAACAATAAAACGTATTTATATCTTCATTTAAAGTATCCGATTGTTTTGTCCGATTTGAACCAAGTTCGGATTTTCTCGACAGATTTTCATGAAACCCTCCAATATCAAATTTCGCGGAAATCCGTTCATTGCGATCCTCGCTTATGCATGCGGACAGACAGACGGACATGACGCGCCTAAAATTGCGAGTAGCGATGGTTGGTTAAAGGTGTGTAACTTTTATTTTAGCAGCAGTTTTTCAAACTGCAAATAGCAACACGAAGAATTAGCGAAATATCTTAAATTGTTTATGACGCTCATTACTCGTAATTTGACACTCGCTGGTAATACGTGCTTCTTGTAGTATTTGTAGTATTTATTCCACAGATTATTCCTTCGGGGAGTTAATGTGCATTACGTCACGCACAGTGTTTTAACAGGCGGAATCTCCTGTATTACGGCAACGTCCGGTTTGACGCTTATGTAATATAACCTGTAAAAATATTTGAAATATTTGAACTGTATAAAAGTAGGAGTGCATACATTAAATTCCATATCCATTTTCTTCCCTGGTAGTTACTGGATGGCCATAAACTGTTTGGCGATGAGACACTGGAAAAACTCGCATAATTGTTTTGAATTTCGTAACAAAGGTTCGCGCCGATTGCATGAAATGTGTGGGACCCTTCTGCTACCTGTCGGGATGGAAAGAAAAAAAAAGATTTCGTTGGCTGAGTTACATTCGCAGCCGAATAAAGTCGATGCAGGAAATAATTGTTCAATTATAAAAAATGTCTTTGTTGAGAGAACCAAGTTTGTCCCGTCTTCCGTCACTGCTGCAATGGTGTATGTCTGTGTTTTCTCTATACCATCTTCAGACTCTTAATATCGGTAGGAAGCTTGTGACTAAAAGTGAATTTTTTCGAAACTCCTGTGCAGGAAAATTGTACTTTTGGGTACAAAGGTGGATTGAAACTCTAAAACTTAAAATATTATTAAAAACAACATTTATGCGTATTTATGAGGAACAAAATATTACTTCTGGCGATTTGCACTGAAAATAAACCGAGAATAGATTACGTACCACGATAGGAGAAAACAAAATTGAAATCACAAATTACCAAAACTAATTTTAGTTATATCATTATAGAGGAAACGTTCTTACGTAACCCCAAGAGCGAGGGAATCCCAGCGTTCCGCAGAACAGTGTTTTAATGGCACTGCTCTGTACCATCATGGCGTAAAGGTACAAAATATTTTCAAAGCGTGTGTTTTGCATTGTTACAGCCCTTCCCGGTCATTACTTTCATTTAACAGACACAAATCCATTGTTGACAGATCTAAATATAACTACAGCTGCTTTAGCAAAGATTATAGATCCTGTTAATTAGAAATCGGATAAAGTATAATATGCGCATGCTGTATTGTAGATGTATTGTAATATCCGTAAGCGCCAATTTCCAAGGAGCCATACCGCTCTATTTTCAATAGACATATTATCTTTGTCGTCGCCATAATATATATTTACAAGACATAAAGCCTGTTAGTTAAAAACAGGCACATTTTTTAATTTCGCGAACTGCGGTGCAGAAAGTCTTGCTTACTGCACCTTTTTCTCTACGGCTGTGCGCAAAAACCTCCTCCGTATATTCAATTCGCAACACACTCGGGCTTAGGTCGATCAGACTTCCCTGTTGTTAGGGTCCAAAACCCGTCAACTAAGTCCAAGCGAACGCAGCTCCTCTAGAATCTCCTATTTGCATAGCTAGTTACGAAATATTCCACATTATATGGAACCAGGAAGCATATTACCGTGTTTAGAAGAGAAGAGTCCACCATTGATCCATATCCTGAGTCAGACGAAACCAACCCTTATCCTTCCATTCTATTTATTAAAGCTCAGTGTCATTATTATTATTATTATTATTATATATAAGTATAGGGGCAAAAATAGGTGGTCCTCACATATCATTTACTGTGAGTTCCAAAACTAAATGATTTTTTAATTAAAAATTTCTAGCGCATCGAAAATGAAATTTTACTCAATTTCAAGTTCCAGTCACAATGTAAAGTAGAAATAACGCACTGAATGAACCCAAAATATAGCTTCTGATTATTCACGCTTGTACTTCGCCTTCTGTACTTTCTGTATTAAAGTACTGTAGTCAGCCCACATACGGGGGATCTACTGGCTCTGGTATCGCTTCGTCATTGTGGGTATATCTTGTTGACAGCATTTCCATGCTTAGCACTGACAGCTATTTTGGGAAAATGTTGAAAGGTGAGTCCAGAAATTTTAATTGTAATTGCATTTTGTACGCAGTTACTTCGTAAGTTTTGAGAAGTTCTTCAACAAGTGACTCGTAATTTAATGACTTGACCCTTCCAGAACTTTCCACTTCACAGCCTGCATATTCAGTAAAACTGTGATTATCAGAATGTCTCTTCAGATCTGTAATGTAAACGAGTACGACAATGGAAGGATTTATCCGTGGAAGTCATATCTAGAGATGACATTTTTGAAAACTTTCTTTTACATGTCCAAATGAGCGGCAGTCGTTTTGGTGACTAGGCTTCTGCCTAGACGACCTAGCATTCGTAATTCGATACCCAGAAGAAGCAAGAGCTTTCTTCTGCCTCAATCGTACATACCATTTCTGTGGCTCACCTATTCTATTCAATGATTATCGGAACCATTCTCTTTTGTGGGTGAAGCGGTCTGAATTAAGAATGGGTGGATCTATACCTCCACTCCCTTATGTACTTCTATAGCTTGGACAGGCTAAACTTTACCTTTATTCTAGCAGTTCGCCCTAATAATGTATAATATCTCAGTTCATACGTGCAAGTAACATAATCTGTTCCAATCAGTAAGATCAATTCGTTAAAGTCGTTTAGGAATTTAGTCTCTCTTATAGTCAATGGTAATGTCTGTTGAATCATACTAAACGTACAGAATGTGAAAAAATGAAAATTCTTCATGTTGGAACAAGTGGTATGTAGGGTAACCACTGTACTTTTAGGGATTGTAGAGGCTCATATTAAAGCCCTACACCGGATTCTTGTAATCATATTAAGAAATTTTGACGTTTTTCGTTCCGTGCAAAGAGATACAGCCCTCTGTTTATTACACAATAAAAGATTTACACTTACAAAATATACACAATGATACAGTATGTTCTCCTACATGTTTCGGCGGTCGACCGCCATCTTCAGGAAGTAACATCGATATTTAAAACACGTTAAAACGTAATACATGTGTAATGATAAAATGCGTTATGTCCCAGCAATACGCAGCCTCATTAGGGTGCAAAAAGCATCGAGATGATGCATGCGTAGTTAAAATTCTTAATAGACTACTAACACTGCCCCGTTAATATAAAGTGCAGGTGTTCTTAGTGTTAGTGTTTGACACATTTGCCATAACGAACACGTGTCACAGTGACACCCAAACTCTATTCATATAAAGTAGAATGTGGCATAATGGCGTGTGCGTGGTGGAAGTTCCAACTGTAAGATAAATTGCCGCGGATTTCTCGATGTATTTTACATTCTAACAAGGTTTCGATATTACTAACAATATATTTTATCACTACAAATTTATATTTTTTCAGCTTTTAAATATTGATTTTACTCCTTGAAGATGCTGGTCGACGGCCGAAGCATGATAAAATGCTGTGCCATTACATATACATATATATATATATATATATATATATAAACGGGGTCCACTCAGCCTCGTGAGGTCAATTGAGGAGCTACTTGAATGAAAAAAGTAGCGGCTCCAGGTCTAGAAAACAGAGATTAACGGCTGTGGGGACCCGTTGCGCTGAC
>Ga0123352_10001099_pt1 | contig 35058 bp, 25 predicted proteins | sample TergutLab28metaG_FD_89700 | JGI IMG/M metagenome (GOLD analysis project Ga0123352, IMG submission 89700) | Labiotermes labralis P1 segment gut microbial communities from Petit-Saut dam, French Guiana - Lab288 P1 | ecosystem: Host-associated > Arthropoda: Insects > Digestive system > Gut ...
AACCGTCCAAAATCGGACACATGTTTATATGAACTTTTTTGATCACAAAGGCCTAGGAAATCACCTCCTGCAGTTATGCCCTAAAGTCGTGAAACACCCTGTATATATATATATATATATATTATCTGATACATTAATTGGCTTGAAGAAAACTGAGATTTTTAAGTTTAAACAATGAATGAAGCAACTTAACTTCACCCACACAACAAAACCAACTAATTACAGCACAAACTGTACCAAATGTTATCACCCAGTAATTTAATGTTTCAATTTGGATTGGTTAATTAATAAATCCTAAATTCAACTGAGTTCATCTCTGTAGTGTTGCAGTAAAGGGGGTGATATTATATATACCTTTCATCCTATTTTCCACAACGTCAGGGAATTACAACAGTGACAATTAAAATTAATCACAGTGTGACAAACACTGAGATAAGAAATCCTACAAAAGAAGTTGCAGTATATCTACACGGACATCAGTTAACATACTACATCAGAAGCAGGCCAGTTATACATGTCGCAAAAGCTCAAACTTCAAATTTGAAACCTGATTGCACACTTCTGACTCATAATTTAACAGAACGCACCAGTAAAAGATTTAGAATAACTAGGAATAAATTTTGGTAGGGACATCCCATTTTAATATTCATAACCACATGAACACAACAAATGATAGATCATCAATCACAACTAAAATACTAAATTTCTTTTAAAAGTGGGTGCCTGATGATGGCTTTTACAAGCCATAACATGTAGCACATACTTTGGCAATAAACCTTGTCAAATATCTGTAGCTGTGAATGATGGTCTATATTTTGTTCATTTTACCAGTTAATTAGATATAATTAAATAGCATGCCTTACATTAAAGAAGATATCCAACAAGAATTTAAATGAAGTCATTTTCTTTGAATAGTTCCAAGAAGATTCAGGGAATTCTGGTCAGAAACAAATGAATAAATTACTCCATGCAGCACACATTGTCTTCAGACACTGACAGCTCCTATGCCAGTCAAAAAACTCCCTGCAATTATGGAACTTCAGTTTCATTACAAGAGCCCACACTTGTCCCAGTCCTAAGCAAGATGAATCCAGTCCATACCACCCTATCCTATATCTTTATGATCTGAATTTAATAACTATCTAACAAGATGTGACTTATTCAGTTTATTACATTTCTGTAGGCAGCTCTACACATTTTGGGTGTAGACACCCATCATCAGGAGCTCGTACAACTGTAATTGCAGCTTCTGGTATTGATTAACTGGATCTACTACCATCTGCTCTCGTCGTTGAGTTGGAACTGATTCATGTGTAATGTACTACCATCAGGAGCTCGTACAACTGTCATTACAGCTTCCGGTATTGATTAACCGGATCTACTACCACCGCTCTCATTGTTGAGTTGGAACTGATTCATGTGTATTGTACGGTAGTATGATACACATGAATTACATTTGTATGAGCTCCTGATGATGGGTGTCTACACCCAAAACATGTAGAGCTGCCTACAGAAATGTAATAAACTGAGTAAGTCGCATCTTGATGGACAATTATTAAATTCAATTCATGATGCATGGACCCATGTAATATATATATATATATATGCATGGACCCATGTATATATATATATATACATGCATGGACCCATGTGTGTGTGTATATATATATATAAATCCTTATGATCCATTTTACTATTATACTGAGAGAAACCACAGCACACCTCATTCTGAATAATCCCTGTCTTACCCATGATTAAAACGGGCACTGCTTCAATAGAAGATTACAGCATTATTATTTCACAAACCTGCTTGGTGACATAAACTTCAGAGACTGTCAAATTACATCAGGAAAATATGGCTCCTTTATACACCGCACGTTTTCTTGTAGCTTTCCTTCAAAATGCTATCAAATTAACTACAGACATGTTGACAAGTTTGGCCTGTTCCTGACCACTGTACATTCCCTGAGATTCTGGTCACAGCCTGACAAGTCACAGGCTCAATATGGAGAATGTAAAAGAAATCAGGCCCATGCTCACAAACAACTAATACAAAACTGTAAGTTAAATATCATAGTGACACATTCATTTCTTGTACAAAATATTTAAACTAAAAGGAGTCAGGGAATCAGAACAGATTATTTATCTGGCATTTCACTATCATAAAAGGCCATTGCTGCATGACCTGACAATATTAAAATACGTACGGAGTAATTCAAAGTAATTAAGTACACAACTAAACGAAGGGCTACTGAATTAATATATCTGTTTTCAAAACCACTTAATTATAACTTGTTCAATGTAGGCAGACTATTCAAATTTACCAGTATTGCCAAATTTTTATGCTACCCCAGAAAGTGATGGTTACTATTTGTTCTTTCAGACATACAGAAAACACTAAACTTTACACAGCAATGTTTCAAGTTATATATTTAACCATAGCCCTGTCCATTCTATATATCATTGCACCAACAGGGTGATTCAAGAGGAGAGGTCAATATTTTGGAAGGACACAGTATCAGCCATGGTGAGAAAAAAAGTTTATATGAACAATTGTCCAATTCTGAATGGTTACTGAAATAGAGCTGTAAAAATCTCCAGACCTAACTCTGTCAGATTTTTGTTTGTGGGGTTGGATGAAAAGGAAAGTTTACAAAAGAAAGGTGGATACACAAGACAAATTGTTCGGTCGCATGTTGAACGATGCTGCCCATACAAAGAAACGCGCACATCAACTCAGACGAACAACACAAGTTACAAAGTGTACTAAGGCTGACAGTGGGATTTTCAAACACTTATTGCAAACAGTAACAAATCTTTCATTTCTGTGTAAGAAATATGTCATTTCAACATTAATTTAAAATTAGAATAGAAATAGCAGTAAGTAATATTTCCTTTTTTATTATCAGTCACAATGCTCTTCCACTTATAGATTCAAACAGCTCTCTCTCAGTAAAAATTCAGAATGAGATCCAAGTTCATATGAACTCTTTCTCTCAAAGTGACCGATACCATCACCTCCCAAAATATTGACCTTTCCTTCTGAATCACCCCGTATAACTTTATCTTCATGATTTCAAGACACAGTCTAATTTACATTCTGTTCCATACACTTTGCTGCATAACATCATGGTTGAATGAAATCATATGGACTTGCCCAACATTTCACAAAATGCTGCAATATTAACATAAACATATTTGCTCGTGATGGTGCTTTTACAAATTAAGGACCTCACACGTGTACCACACAATCCACTTCCACCAAGTGCTGGGCTATATGCAATCTGTCATACACTTCAGATGTATCTACCAGGCAATATGCCTTCCCTTTTATGGGTCAGATCTTGGAATTTCTTAAAGTATTCATACATTCACAGTGCAGTGAGCAGCAGTGTCAAAGATTGAGTGTGGTGCCAAAATGCACATTTTCTTTGTAGTTATAAACAATGCATATAATTTACAAATTACTGAATGCATGTTTCTTATGTTCCTTTCCTTCAGTATCTAAAGACAAATCAATATCTTTTACTCCAAACAAACCAGTGCCTTTAAATGTCAATATATGACACTTTAAAGCCACATTGTGGCAATCAGTGACACTGATAATACACTCTTGCCAAATGTTATGAAGAATACTGTTCTGCAATATTGAGTTGAGTACTAAAGCAAATTTAATACCATATTTAAACTTTACCAACACTCTTACTGCAGTTTTATTCTGTAATGGAAATTCTATGCTAAAATAATTATATAAAAATTACTGACATTCATATTGCATGAATACCTTTCTGACACTATATCAATTACTGATATGAAAACTCGACAATCATTACCAAGACTAAATATTTTCAACAATATTCATATTCATTTTCCAATTATAGGAAAGATTATATCCTGGTTTACTTGACTGGATGCAAATTCATTAAATGAAATTAACAGTCATTAAAGGAAGAGTCCTCATAAAAAGTGCATTAAACACGCTTGAAAAAGCACACACATAAAAAAATCTCGACCCCCAAACAACATGCTCACATCAAGCACTCTCTATTATATAACATACTACAAAATCAGTCCAGAGGGGCAGCAACTGATTGCACACTGAACTGAAACAAAGTGGAAGATACTGTTACTTAACACCCTCTGATAATTGTGTGACATGTTCATACTCTACCTTAGTAGTCACATTGCTCACAGTTATCTTTCCCTTACACAGGTATGTCCTCCTCAATTCCAACACTGTTTCACGAGACAGAACTATGGAGAATCAGGCAAATTGCATGTCTAGTCACTGTTGCCTTCCTGAAATTCCCACAAAGTGAAAGTCTGTGAGCCTGGCTACTAGAGAGCATGTTACCTTCTATATCAAACCCGGATAGGCTGCACTACAGTGTTGTTGTTGATTCTGGTTGTTGTCTGGTCATTTGAGTTTTCATCTGGCTCTATTCGCTCTGTCCTTGCATCATCATCATAGTATCCAGGATTAAGGATGATATTGGGAACCAGTTCAATGACTTCTTGTTCTTCTCGATGAACTGAAAAATAAAGGGTCCTTTCAAATTCTGTTTTAAAATGGACACTTTTAAGTAAAATCACATACAAAACAGCAGAAGTAACTGTGTGTATCCAGTAATTACAGTGATATTTTTTTGAGTGTAATACAGGCACAAAGAACTAAGATAGGCCAAACTGTGATTTCTGTTTCTTACTTTCATAACTACAATTCTTAATGTTGCAACTATTTCAGAGAAATGACAGAACCGGTGAAATGAATATGCTGCACAATGAAGCACCATAAGAAGGGCTGGAGAATGGAAATCCTCCATAAATGCATTCCTGCAGTCTTTAAATGAACTATTGAAAATCCTCAGTATCTAAATCAAATGGAACTTCAAATATGGAAGATGGAGATAAAATGTGCAAAGGCAATGATCAATAAATGGACTCCTTATTATGTGCTAATTTTGAGCATTTTCCAGAAGATGGGCACAAAAATGGCAGTAGAGGCTACACTCTTAACTGAGGAGAAGCAGTGTGCATCATTTCATGTTACATAGCACACAGATGTAATGTTGTCTGTGGACCCAGGAATTTAACCCTTCAAACATCAGCCTGTGCAAGCTGAATGTTATTTAATTTGTCACATGCTACTGGGTGCTGGGACACGTGGTGATTAGTGGAAATGAAATAGCTGATCAATTAGCTAGGCAAGGCTCCTCAAATCCACTTACAGGACCTGGGCCTGCCCTGGGTATATATGCAAAGGTTGCCAGGGGAGTAATCAAGGGCTGGACGGGCAGGAAACACGAGGAGTACTGGCAGTCCATTCATGGAAAAAAGGCATGCTAAGGGCTCTCTTAAAAGACCCTCCGTTAAAATAGTTGGGGAATTACTCAACTCCAACAAAAGCCAGCTAAGAATACTGTCACAACTGCTAACAGGACACTGGCATTTAAAAGGACATGTATTTAAACTGGACTGGTAGACAGTTCAGGGCATGACAGATGCAAACAGACATTGGAAATGGCCTCACATGTTCTTTGTGACTGTGATGCTTTGTCTACATTAAGATTTAAGTATGTGAGTCAACATTTTATGAAACCAGGTGACTTGCAGGACATCTCTGTCAACAGGAAACTGCATTTTGTTCATGGTGCAGGGCTGCTGAATGAGTGAGCATAAAGGCTGCACAAAAGATCGGTAACAGTGCACGGGTCATTACAACACCTGCCCTTCTGTATTCTATTCTAACCTATCCTAATTCCTCACATGATGCCAGCCTGGGCACCATAATATGACTGCATTTATGGTAATTTAAATTTACAACCATTTTATCCTGGGCAGCAGTTGGAATTTAAACCCCCGTATCACTGAAGTGTTAAACAGCCCAGCTACATCATACATGTACTTCATGTGCAATAACAGTGCTGGGATGACAGTAACACAGTGAATATACAAGACATATTCTCTGGCCTTCCAGCTAGAAGTCTTATAGTTAACTCTAGCAAGAATTTATAATGTGCATTTATCCTTATTTTTCAAACTATAATAATAATAATAATAATATGGATGGACTAGCCAAAATTATCCACCAGAAACTGACAGAAGCAGCCAAATTGATTGACGATAAAAGTCTTTATTATAAGTACACACCAGCCAATGTACTGGAGAATGAAAATTTCAAGCTGTACTGGAATCGCAGCTTACTTACGGACAAAACAATACCTTTTAATTGACCTGACATAACTTTTACGAATAAGAAAACAAAGAACACCTTTTTGATAGACATAGCTGTCCCAAATACACATAATCTCGCCAAAACAAAAACCGCCAAACAAAACAAGTACCAAGAACTGGCGAATGAAATACGTGCTATGTGGAAGCAAAAGGCAGCACAAGTGATCCTGAAAGTAATATCATCTACGGGAGTAATTCCCAAGTCACTATCACAAAGCCTAACAAGACTTAACTTGCACCCGAATACATACATACAACTGCAAAAATCTGTAATTCTTGGCACATGTTCAATCGTAAGAAACTTTTTAAACTACAAGTAAGACCACCGAGCCTAATCCTGTTGATTACTACATCCCAGGATAGGTGAATATTTCCCAGCCAAAGCTGAGAAGTGAACAATTCGACGATAATGATGATGATGATGATGATAATAATAATAATAGGGAAATTCATATATTCCAGTATTTTATATCAAGTTTAATACTGGAATGAAAAAGAATTCCTGAAACAAACAGTGCTATTTTTGTCATCAACATTATTACTACAAAATAACCTGTATTTTCTTGGCACTGCATCCAATGTGTCATAATGTACTTCGTTGCTAATTAAAACATGTTTACTATTGTTGTTGTTGTTGTTGCTGCTGCTATCATCATCATCACACCTAACTACAGAATCACTGTTACTAGCACCACGATTACTTCTGGTCAGTCACAACCACAGTCTTAAAATAATTCCAGTTTGATTCTGAAATGTCTGAGTCATTTTGACTAGAAATATTCATATTATTATGACCCTATTATACACATAACTTTGGTCCATAAAATAAGAGTTACTCTCTACTGACAATACATTACAAGTTTATAGAAACCAAATGTATGAGTGAAATCATATAGAGGAGAGGATGCAAAAGTGTGACACTCCAACCCATTAGTAATGTAGAACAGGTGTGTTGAAACAGTGGGCACATACTGCTGTCTGGGTTCTTTCCAGCCCTTTTCTTTAAAAAAAAGAAAGGGGGGGGGGATATTAACATTTAATTACTACTAAAGCAACCTTCACATCATACAGCATCTCACATGAAATATTAATTACATACTATTGTTTTTTTCTGTTTGTTTTCATATTAATGCACATGAAAACAAATGGTTTTACAGGATTTTAGTTTCATTCACAATTCATTTTCTACACCACATGTAAGTTATACAGCCAGCTTACAATAAAGCCATCTGAATTACACACAGATATCCCAATCATTACAGAAACTCTGAACACATATATCATCATCATGTTAAATCATAGTGACAATCTGAAGCACAACCACCAATCCATGAAGAATATCCCACAGAAGATGGATGTAGGATTTTGATAACAAGCTATAGAGGAAGCAAAGCTGTGCAGAAGAAATGTTTCAGTAAAGTTACTGTGTTACTCCTCAACAGAGTGATGCAATGTATGAAAATAAGAGGAACAAAGCCTTCACCTGAAGAATGTAGAAATGAGGATTCTCGTGACGATATTCATTTTACCTACCTACAAACATTACACAGTGACCTGTGGTGTGGCACTGGAAGGAGTTAGAGAACAGATAACTGGATCTTTGGTGTATGGAGGCACATGGGGCTCAGCACCTGAATCTACTTTGCCTGAAATCAAGAAATTATGGAGGGCGAAACTCCGTCTCAAGAACAATGAAGAGGCAGCAAACTCAGTAAGACTGCTCTGAAGAAAGTTCAAAATGTGAAATGGGAAGAAACATTGCATGAAGATGAAAAGAAAAGCTATATTTAATTACAAGCTATATAACAAAAGCAGGATTTAAGTGTGAAGACTGGCTATTGCCAAATATGGTGTTTAAATGAAATAAACTGCATCTGAAATGAAATATCTTTCATCATCTCCAGTACATACATGTGTCATAATTTGCTTGTCACTACAATAACCTACAGTTCCAAATGAACAAGACGACAGAACACTACACAAACACGCAATGGCAGAATGAATGCAATCTGCTTTGTTTACAACTTAAAACACAACTTCAATAATGTCATTAACATATCAATGCAGCTGCCTGCATGTTTCAGCCCAAATCAGGGCATCTTTGGGGCTCCGTTTGTGTATAAGTAAACTGCCAACTTACACATTTTGTTAACACACCAACTAATGCACACACATATTATTTAAAATTCTAAAATTTTTACATTAAAATGCTCTTACGCGTTTCAATCATAAGATCATCCTCATGCTATACAGCACATGATGCACATTCATAGCCAGGCTCATTCTCAACAGCGTACAACCCACACACAACATACAACATGCTGCCACAGCACCAAGTTAACATAAAGAAGTTAATCACTAAGTGTTTTCAAACATTAACTTTAGCAGGGAACAGTGTATGGTCCCTGAGGATGATCTTATGATCGAAACATGTAGGAGCGTTTTAATGTAAAAGTTTTGGAATTTTAAATAATATATGTGTGGATTGGTTGGTGTGTAAGTTAAATGAATCTGCAAAATGCACGGTGCAATGATAAAGATTACACATCTTGGTTAATACCTTTTACAAAATTTATATTTTTATGCTACTTACCCAGTAATGCAATACTTTTATTAAAAATGTATATTTCAATCATCCATTGTGAAAAATTTATTGGGAAAAGAAGTGCAAAATCATCAAGTACAATAACCAAATTTGACTTACCTTTCTAACTAAAACTGCACTTCATGTAATACAAGTTAACTGCATGTTTAATTTATTCAATTCCATCAAATCCATTACAAATTCAAGAGACCTAATGGATATAGAACTAGTGGTAGTACAATATATATATTATTCATGCTACATGATTTGGATAAATGTCAGTATTTTTCTGATAAAATAATACCACAATTTCAATTTATAAACAGAAAAATATTAACACATAACAGTTGTGGTACCAAATTTCACACATCCTTTGAACTGTACACTGAATGTTTTGTACTGCCGTTCTGTTTATCTACATCCAGGGGTGTTCTATCATACTTTCAAGTGACTGTACAGAAGCAGCGATGAAGGTCACTTGCATCCTGCCTTTGCTAACAAAAACAAGAAACTAGTACTGGCATGATTATTACAGTGTGCTTATAATACAAAATAACACACTGAATGAATCCGTTACTTAGCACTATTCAGAGTTACAGTAATTCATACCACTGGTGAGAAGAGGTGTCTAGTTTAACACATTTTTAGATTCAAGCTTATCAGACAAGATCAGATTTTTAGAATGGAAAGAGGGTGCAGCAAAACCTTGTTAACTCATAGTTGGTTAATGTAATGTACCACATGATTCACATTCCTGGCTTTTACACATCGGATTCCATGTATTTTTTAATGCAGTTAATACAAAACATAATTAATTCATAATCTGAAGCCATATTACAGCCTTCTGATTACTAAATGCTCAATAATTCAAAGTATTATGTTATTTGCTATGCAATTCACATAAACATTAATCTTTTTATCTAAAATTGTGCACCCCTGCAACTCCTGGAAATTGTGAAAGCAACTGATCTTGAACAGTAGCAAATATTCAGCTAAGAGACGGTACTCTCCATGCAGGAAACGAAAGACTCCATGCTCCAGTGTGACCTTTGTAGTGGCAACTAATATTCAGCTGTATGTTCATGCATGCTGACTATATACGTACATGAATTTCAGTTATCTCTGTGATGGTCATGCCAGGGAAAGAGTTTACTGGTTCCTGTCATGGACTGCACTGAGAACAAGCTACTTCTTGTATACATAAGTCATTCTAAAAAGTGTATTAAATGTTCTATATAGTAACTGCATAAGCGATGCTACTACTGTCTATACCCTGCTGTATCTTTTGTATATTATTCATTTTATAGTCCATCCAGCAGGGTGAAATATGCGTGAATAAAAGGGAGAATACTCACAAAAATAAACTGATGGAAAAACTACAAATGACTAGGCAAGCATCCAAAAAAAGAAAAAATAAAGTTGTAGAGAAGTAGCACCAGTGTACAGACTCCAACCTTCCACTCTACTGATTCATCTAAAATATGAGGATGAACAAGTTCTGGAAAGTGATGTCTTGAAGTGGCGAGATTTTGTGGCACTAAACATGCTCATATGGAAAATGAGCTGCTGAAATGCTTTCTTATAAATAATAACATAACTTTGACTACCCACTACTCTTAACATCATTTTGAGAAAAGGCACAATTAACTTCCCATCATTCATCATGGTGAACTCTGCAAACAGCTGAATCACTGGACTCTCTGAAATGGTGTTTCATTATGAGTCTGTGCCCCATCATCCATGGACTTGAAGTTCAGTACCCCAAATTCATCAGAACTCTACATTACAGAATTTGATACATGCAATTATAGAGACTCTGACAATTACTTACTTGAAGGGATGTGACAATCTTTGTACAACAAGTAACAAGTTCCAATGGCCAGCAAGAGCAGTGTTCCCATCACTACAGCCACGGCAGCAACCCAAACACGCGTGTCAAAAGTTTGGGCTCCCTGCAGGAGATGACGAGCCAATTCTGTTGAAAGAAATTCCATTTCAAAGTGCATATGTGAAAGCAGAGGAGTTTCAGAAAATCAAGTAACTAACACTCAGATGCTGAGAAACACATTCTGGCTTTGATGAATAAATGGTGCACATCAGATATCAATGCGGTCACCAATGACATTTAAGCATTAGTCCCACCACAGCATTTAGGTTTGTATCCTGGCATACAACAAACTGGTGTCAGGTTTGTAGAGCTAGAGGTTACAAGTTGATTCACAATGGCATCTGATGTGTATTGCTTGCTAGCCAGGTGCATCCTACAGAGTAAAAAAAATGGATATAACAGAGTATGAGATTGACACTGAAGGGAGGATGGCCCATAACCTCCAGCTGTAACAACATAACCCATCCCAAGTCCAGATGGAAGCATGGAGCCTGGTGTTACTGTGATCATACCTTGTTGCAACAACCCATGGCTACTGTGACAAATGGTATGCTGTATCTTCTCAGGGATACCATAATAATGTGAAGCAGCATGAGCATCATCACAGAAATCCACAAGAAGCAAATGTCTGTGATCCCAAAAGAATGCTGCCATGACATTCCTTACAGAGGGTACTGGGGAGATGATGGGTGTTTCCACATCAAGGATGCATTTTCGGTTTTAAGTGTTGCACAATTTACCAGTTTCAATGTCTATAACACTTCACTACACAAGGTGCTCTCCTTGATCAATGTAATGTGTAAGATGCATGAACAGAGATGATAAGCTTTGTGACCATATGTAAGGTTCCTCAACACTCAGCTTGCACACACTTCTCAGTAATCCAGCTGGTTTGGGACAATGCCATTCTGCACTATCCAGCAAAATGTCATGTACCAGGCAATGTGAGTCAGCTTAAACTTTAGCCACCATCTATCCTAAACATAGGATGCTAGGACTGCCACCACTCAATGTCCATATTTCATATATTCAGTCCACAAATCTACTGACTGAATATTCTGAAGCATGCTGCCCAATCTCCATTTTTTTCTCTCCATAAAATGTCATATATTTCATAATGTTACCTTCTGTGATTCATAAAATATTCACATATTACATAATGGGTGCAGTAAAATTTTAATGTCCAGCTCCAGAGACAAAGGGTTAATGTATCTGTCCACTCTTACACAGGGCATCTGCATGACACACACCATCATCAACAGTCACTGTGATTTGGGCACCCAGGTCACTGCTTGTTGTCAACATGTCCTCAAATTACTGAGAACACTGCACTATATCCACGCTAGTTTTTGAAACATTACACATGCTCCATACACCTCCATTTTCTGGCAATGAATTCTCACCAATGCAGCTTCCTTTAGACTGAAAAACTGTACCACACCATGTATTTTGACATTTGACTATGTTTCCAGTAGGCCTGTCTCTTAATACTGATTGCACAGCAACATGACGTGCTAATTCTGTCTTCTCACAGCTGAATGATGACACAAATGATCTACATGTGCCAGTTACATGGCTAAACCACTGGTTGGATGAAGCTATTTCAAGTGAAACATGCTGCCACCTTATTTCTTAAACTGTTTTGTACACTGCCTCCCACCAGGGCCCATAATTTTATTCCTTACAAACAAATCTGTCATACAGTTTTCCTATAATCCAGAGTCCAGTATTAAATCCAAATCACAAGAGAAGGGGCAATTAAGAAACCCAAATTCTATTCCAAGTGTTGCTTCCTGCTCATATGAAAACATAGCACATGGTGAATGTGTTATGATTCACAATGGCTGTAACAGCACACAGTACTTACCTATCTCTTCAATATCATGCAGTGTAGTTGCCTCCAGCACAGTCTCCTCTCCTGGTCCCAGTTCATTACTGGCCCAGATTTTGAACACATATGTAGTATTGGGATCCAGTCGATACACGTCTATCTGTCTCTGAAACATCAACATTTAACGTGTCATTTTCAGTCGGTTCTCTGTACTGCTTACATTAAAACCAATCTGCACCCTTTTGAAGGCACTCTACAGGCAAAGTTCCCACCTGTTCTTCTTGAAGCTCAGGGCTGGTGCTGACTTTTTTCAGTGGCATATCATGGTTGCTGAGAATGGGTATGAAACTGAAACTGAAACCTGTCCTGACAATAATACTCACTATATGTGATCACTTTTAAACCCTTTACAAATGTTATATTTTGAGAACTGTCACATAAACCGGGTAATTCATGACAACGAAAATTGCACTACTTATAATAATACATGAAAAATAAATTAAATTATATATGCAGTAATAATGTACAAACAAAATTTCACAGGCATATGACAAATTTCACATCCACTTGAAACAAGGAGAATGTCTGGTAATGTTGACCTATTTAAGAAAGTTTCAAGGAAATTTTTATTAAAACAATCATTTTATATGTTGAATGAATATTTTAGTATTAAAACCAACTGATTTTAATCACAGAAATGTATTTTAAATATTTTATACAATAATTCAGGATTTATTTTTATGTAGATTATTTTATTTTTGGACTTTTTATCACTACACATTTTGTATGTTCCATCATCATTGTTATACAAAATGTAAAATGGGTTCATGAATGCGTTGAACGATATTTTGTATGATGCACTATATGGATAATACTGTAGCCTAGTTGTGAGGGATAGATACTGCATTGTGTGTTGTAACATGATATTTGATATTTAGTACAACATGCTGTTGACAACTGCTATGTCCAGTGGTTGTGTACCAATCATGGGGAATGAATGCAAAAGAATGAATGAATGAGTCATTTATGGACGTTGCAAATGAGTCCTGCTCTTACTAAAAAGTCCTACTGTTGTCCACACACACAAACACACACAAGATTCGAATCCCTTGTGTCTCGTGTAATGGCAGTGTGCAGACTGTTTGGATCAGAATAACCATGTTATCCGCCAATACAAAACAATTTCCATTCATGAAAAATAAGTAGGACTTTCAGTACAGTCAGCATAACCAAAACACCCAACTGTAAATGCTGGGATTAAATATACACACAAAGTGCTTGACTTCTGTCTCTGTCTTTAAGCAAGTATACACCAAACATTTTAGCTTTCAATGCCTTATCATGTTTTAAACACTATGTCAAACTTATAACAATGTCACCTGTCAAGCTGTAAGTCTTCTCCAAATGTAGCTCTTCTTAGATACATGGAGACAAGACTCTTACCCACAGACAAGGCAATTTCATGCCCCTCTGTGGACTATAAGGCATGTACAAATTCTGCATACTTTGCATGTTTCTTCTCTAAGTTTTACATGGCTTCAGCTTAAAAGACCAATAACATAATGTCACAATCACAGGAACTCAATATATGAAAAATGCACTTTAGCCAGAAATTATGTACAAAAGATATCAGAGTCCCAGAATTACCAGAAGTTATCATTCAATCAACTGCATGTTCAGCATTCATAGTATACCATATTTACGTGAATATAAGATGACCCTGCATATAACACAACTCACTTTCAAAATTTTCAATTTTCAGGAAAGTGCCTATGTAGAACTCGCTTAATTTTACAGTGATGCCCCAGCATTTTATAGGTGATGAATTAAAAAAAAATTCTCATCTCATATGTGATTAAAATGCATACAGTTTTACACCATGCTGTTTCAACTCACCACATTAGGGCTGATATGTTCTGGCATGACAGAATGCCAGTGGTCAAGTTCCTTGCCTAAATTACCGTGCTTCTGTCCATACCGTGCTGAGAAGTATGTAATAGGATAACCACCAGTATCTGTCACATCCCACAACAAGAGGGCCAGCACTGTTGAAGGACGAACCGTCACATTTGCCAGTGCAGGTGGTGGTGCTAGAAAATAAACACATTGGAATGTGAAGGTGCAATGAGAAGAAACACTCCAACACAAAGTTACATACTGATCTATGATATAGAACAGAACTTGGGAAAACCCCAAGAACAGCAACAAAGGCAGATGTACAGTTAAAAGGCAAGTGCACATATCACAGCATGTGTGTGCAATCACAGCTCTCACATTAATGGTCTATCCTCCAGATTTTACTAAACAAAATTAATAATCATGCTTTCATGCACTTTTCTTATCATTAACAATTCCCACATTGCAGGATTACTGAAAGTGAGGCAGTGGGTAGTATTTTCAGTACTGGAAATACAAAATTATCAGAAAGCGTATTTCTTTTGAACTGCAAAACAAATTTTATAATGACATTTGGAAACAATAACACTTAATGGTTAAAGTAGCTATGAACATATGTGTGTGTGTGTGTGTGGTGGAGGGGAGGGGAAGAGAGAGGTAGTATCCAATCTGAGATACCATTTTCCTCAATTGACTGAAAAAAACCTGATAAAGACAGCACATAGTATTGATCTAGTGACTCCTTACAAATGTGAGTTACAGAACATCCTAAATTGAACAGTCTTGGTAGATGAGTAACAACCTAAGAACATATGAAAAAGAATATTTGCAACATTTACCACATTATATCCTTCACAAGAAATGGCACAAAAGAAAAGAATGTGTACAGCACCCAAGTTAACAACATATGCCTTTATTACCAGACTTGAGCTAATCAAGCAGAAGTAGAAAACTTCAAAACACACTTACTTCGCACCTCCACCTTGACTCTTGACCTAATTACTTCAGGATGATCAGATGAGCCACGTTCACCTTCTACCGTGCATGCGTATATTCCTGCATCATCCCGCTCTAAGGCTGTCAGTGTAAGGTCTCCATCAGGCTCAATCCTCCTGCGATTAAATCCACCATCCCGTCCTTCACGTACCCATGTCACAGAGTTGGCATCAACAAGAGGCAACACGGTGGATGAATCTCTGCATGGAAGCGTTAAGTTGCCTCCAATGTCCACAGTGAATTCCTGAAGTTCAGGGTGCTCTGTTTCATAACAGCAGCCTGGAAACAAAATGCATAAAGTTCTGACAGAAGGCAAAAGGATACTGTATAAACTGAACTAGAATATGTGTGAACAATTTAATGACATTAATCACTGTAATTATGAACACCAAATCATTTCCTAACTGAAGCATAATTCCATTCCGAGGCTTACTTACAAAACTGATACATTTGGATTAGTAGAAAAGAATGGTCATCATTGCTGGTACAGAAACTGGTACAACTTTGTGTAGACAAAATCAATAATTTTTTACTTCTTTCCCACACACTGTTTAGAAAGGACTTCTTAGCAAACTGTAATTATGTCTTCAAATACAAGACATGGTAATGGTATAAACCCCTGATGTCATATCTATTACAAATCAGCAATATGGGAAGTATGCATGAAGGGAGAACCACTCCATAACTCTGGTGTCAACTCACTCAGTTTTCATAGACAACCATAAAACTTGTGGCCATGCTATGTACCTTTTATTAAATGGGGGCACATGCAGTTAGTAGAAACTGACAGTGACTTACAACACTGTGATATTCCTAAAATTGAAATGCCAAAATTTCAGTGAATGTGATAAAAATTACAGGCATTTGTTAAAACAGTTATATGGCTGAAAAGTGACAAAACTTGACACCTTCTGCTAGACTTTTATGTTACTACTGAATTAAAACAAGATCAGCTCAGGTTTTCACATTATATACACACACACACTGCACTCTGCATGATTCAGACAACCTGAGTCACTGTCAGTCTGAACATTCTAACAGTCAATAAAATACTGCCTGGAATTAATGTACTGCCTTTTCTAGCCTACAATGGTAGTTTTCTTGAATACAAACATATAAATATGATTAACAGTACTTTGTGGATAACAAAACAATGACCAACAGGCAGAAATGACTGTAACTGACTTTCAGCTTATTCTGTTCTAAATGTGACTCAGCAGATCTCAATGACCAGCCCAGTTATACCAAACCATTTGTGGAGAATGCAGGGAACTTAACGTATTTTGTTTTAATTGAGCATCTCTTGACAGACATCAGCAGCTTTGAGGTATGAAGATAAAACAAACAAATTCATATCAAATCAACTTAATACATGGTCAAAAATTATTTAAAATCAGTGGCTTTGTTTCTATGATCACGTGTATCGCCGCAGTAAAATAAACTTCCACACTATACTAACAATAACAATGTACACGTCTCTGTTCCACTGCATGCCATATAACTCATATTTTTTGAATCTGCAAAACCATCAGTAGCTCGTTTTAGACACACAGAAAAAAGAGTACCACGCTTAATGAGGTTTTGTATTTACGTTTCTCAATAAATTAACAACGGTGACACAGACAAGCGACTACACTAATATTTATTAAACAAGGCCAGAAGACAACCATTACGCATGTTTTTCGAGAGTAATCACAAATTACATATCCAAAATGTCATTTGGGAGACTTCTGCTTCAGCTGAACTACCTTATATCATCACATATTTTACCTTCCGCAACCACTATGAGCAGGAATATATCTATAATCTTTGTTATAACCATTCTCCCATATCATTAAAGAGCAGTCGATGAAGTCACAAAATCCACCATGCTTGTTTATGAAGTATGACACTTCGCCAGTGCTCGCTTGTTGGACGATCCTGCCCTGCTGCCAAAATCGCATCCACCCAGTTTTGTTGGTCACAATGATGGATTTATCGAGTAGGGCCTTTGTTTGCCAGTGCTGACATCTTCAGTACTGTTGACAAACTGTGTCGCGCCAAATTAAAATTATTTCCCAGCCAGAGTTCTCCAGAACTCATATATTGTCGGCGGCGCCAAGACCGCGATTAAGTATTTAAGTGACATGGTGTCTCAATGATATGACCTACTTTTTAATTACAAATAACTTATTTCACGTATTTTGAAAACAGGGCCGAGTTCTTTTTTTGAAGATCACACAAACAGCAAGATACAATCAATCCAGCAAGTTTAAACACCCCAACACATGGATTACTGAGATTTTGGAATGAACAATGTTCATAGGCATTTCACAACCTACAATCACGAAGGGATATAAATATGAGAGATCAGTGTCAGGTTTCAAAAATTTTCTTACAAGGCTTACTGAAACTTAACATCACTGGGGGGCTGCAGTCTAACTCCACCAAATGAGCTACTCATATCTTCCCAGGACACCACAAACTGGTCTCTAAAATGCACTGACAAATTCCCTAGCATGCCAGATTCTGGTCACTATGTACTTGCTTATTAGCAATTTAAATGCCCACACTAAGCCAGAAAATCACAGGCTGTCAATCCATCTCCTAAAGGTTAAACTTTTCCTAAAATAAAGGAATATAAATTTATGTACAATTCCAACTAAATGTACACTGATGACTACCAGTAGCATGCTTGTACACTGTTCATAGGCCAGCACAAAGTACAATAAACTGGAATCACAATGGCTGCTTGGTATGACAAAAAAACACATGAACTCATGAAATATTTCAGTTATAAAGACAACATATAGACTGGGAATGAGATCTGCAGCTCTATTTTCCATTCACATTCCATTCAATAGCTAAAAAGGAAAGTGCTCTTCAAAACAGACGACATACAAATTTTCCAATAGTTACACAAAATCTTTAATTTTTCACCTTCAAACCTCACTTCCATATCTTCTAAAAATTACAAGTACAACCCACTTAGACTCCTTTCTGTGGATTATATCTGCCTTCATTACAACAGACAACTGTACCCAAATACACAAAGCTTATCTGCAGAAGTGCCTACTTCTCCACTGATTTTAATCTTAATTCTTTTAACTTTTTCATATTTTTTAAATTGGCACTTTTATGAACTAGTTCTTTAAAATAGAAACACAGTTACTAAGTTATCAAGGTTGTCTCGCCTATGCTTTAGATACTCAACAATATAAAACCATATAAAGATGAAATATCCATTTCCACATGAACCGTGTACACTGCCTTTTATTCTTGTATTTTATGGGTTTCAGTGTGATTATTAATGACAGTAGTGATGAAAATGTCTTTAGGTACAGGAGGCAAGTTGATGAATTCTTCGACGCTTCTTTATGTACAGGAAAGATGTTGTGGACTGTGTATAGGACAGCAGTGAAATTCCCAACAATTCTCTGAGAAATCACTAATAAAACAGGCTGCACAGAAAATATTACTTTTTTTAAAAAAACTAAGGAAACATAAGTTTGTCCCTTTTCATGTTGGTACACATGTAATTATCATTCTGAAATTTCATTACATTCATAACGTTGCCATAGTGACATTGCATTGTACTTATATTGAGCAATCAATTAATGGAATGCGGTACTATATAGCTATCATACAATGAATAAAAGTCATGTTAACATGAATAAGAATTTTATCATTTAACAGCATACAAATATGGATTCTGACATAATACTCATGATATAATCATGAAATGTACAACATAGCATTTTAACAGATGCCTTGAACACGTGCAACAACAACACGGTAACATTTCATCTGACATTTAACCCAGCTTTCACACATTTACAATCAGTTAATATATAGAGATGGACACAAACTGAAGTTTTACAATCCCCCTGATCTTGAACAAACCATCACACAATAAACATGGCAGACACATGCAGTTAAAGCTGCCTCTTTCTGCTGCCCTTGTAGCAAATCACTTTATAAAATAAAACCTTATGTCCCTCTTCATCATGTGGCACTGCCCATCTAGACGTACTTATCACTAAAAATTCAGACTTTAAAAAAATCACACTTTTTTTTTGTGCTGGGGTCTGTATGAAATCCTGCCATACATGCTGCTGAACTACTGCAATAAAGCACATTACACAAGAAGATTGAGAAATACGTACAAAAATAAAGATACCATGTAACATCCAAAATCTCCCATGAGCACTTTCACTGTAACTGTGAAGTGCACACAGCAATTGACAAAAATCATTCGGAGGCTTATTCACTATCTTTTCATATCTCTTCATGCTTCTGACTCCTAAACTACGCTACTGTGGAAAACTGCGTAATTGTGAGCAATATGTTCCATCATTCAAATCACACTGCTTCACTAATCCTCACAAGATCTTACTTTCTTAAACTCTGTTCATTTCTGATACTGGCAGAAGCATAATCATTCAGTCTCAGCAGTGTAACTGCTTTCAAGAATTACATAGACATGTTTCATGCCTACAGGAAGGTACCATATTTATGAAGTCCCAGACATCCACTGCAAAACAAACATAGACTTACAAGTATGGTAATAACATCATCAGACAAGCCATTCCCTTACGGTGTTAGTGTTACACCTTCTTCCCTGTGGATAGCACGCACAATCATAAGAGGTGACAGATTCATACTTAATGTCTACTAGTTAGGCTCTGTTACTTTGTTTCCACACTTGCATAAATTTTTTTTCAAATCATCATTCCTGAAGTGGATAACAGACGTGTATGCAAGCAAACATGCATATGCCAATTCAAACAAGATGATGTTATGGTGCTTGTGGGACTACTGCACCGCAACAACTACCAAAGTGAAAAAACTTTCATCCTCAAATCTCTGTTTACAATATAGTAACATTCCACATTTCTGAGATTACATACTCCACTCCTGCCAGGCAAGGTTGTGTTCTCCCTTCAACTCTTTGAAATACTTTACATTTGATTACGAATAACAATGCTTTAGTATGCAGCTGTACTCACAAGCATACAGCAGAAACTGAAGCATGCTCATCTGTCCACTTGCTATTTTCAACTCAGTAAACATGAAACTGTGGTTTCAAGGGTCTCCAAGAACACCTTCAGATACTAGACGTATAAGTGACCTGGAATATGTTAGCACCAGCGTACAGGTCTTATTAACAGACCAGGTTTGGACTGCAAGAATAGTATGGTGAAATGACTCACCTACAACTCAAATCAACTATCTTTAGCTTTACACAAATTAAAAAACCCTGAACTAATTCAATATATACCTACGTAAGACTAACTTTTAAAGTGATTTCCATACAAAAACACACAAATATGAACTTAAGAATATATAACTATTTAAAATAAAAGTTCACTGCACCCAATATGAGAGCAGGCTGAAGATGGAAGCATTAGTAATGTTACCTGTTCAGAGGAACATGACAGGAATGTGAAATGCTTGTTTATAAGTGACATTTGATATTCGCATGGTGGTATGTATGTAAATAACTGTCTTCTGAGATCTGACACAGTGTAGGCCCGCTGACAGATACTACCATTTCAGAGGAGCCCACTGCCTCCAATATTGTGATAGCTCTATCCCGATTTAGACAGCAGGTTCTTCTGAGAATGTCAGTATACTACTTGACATAACAACCTAGATGGTTACATGCATGTTTATCAATAACATTTTATGGCCTACCTCCAACTACTACACATCACAAAATATATATTAGATAATATTGGTAGTTACTATGAAATCATAACCATCAGCTGGAATATAAATTATGTGACGACAACCACTCCATTGGCAAACCTATCTGCATTGCCTATCACTCTCATTAGGTCTCAATGCAACCTCAACAAAAACCTGTGTGTAACCATTTTTTAAAACCACGTACATCAGCACCACAGTTCCAGCAAATTGTAATCAAATTCTCAATTTATTTCATCCATGAACACCATTACTTAACAACACTTTCAGACATGAATCATTTGTAACACCTTTGCAAAGCCAAACAGTATGGCATTAAATGACTGCTTATCCAAAACTGAGGCACCACTTTAAGCCTCCAATACAGTGTGAGATCATTACAAAATACATTTAGTAAATGGTGTCATTTAAGTTATTTTTAAGCAGGCAAATTTCACAGCTACCTATCATACCTGAACATTACCTGGAATGAAACAGATTATACTGTGGGTACTCCCTGCAACATGCACACCACTACAGCAATACCTATACTGTTGTCTGATTCACAAAATAGCACACATGATTTTTCAACAAACAAAACAGTGGTAAGCAACCTTTAAATCCACTGCAGAACCAAGACCAAAACATAGTTGAAATAACATTTACATCTTGCTGAATAAATGAAGCTGTACTTTCAATCCACAAAAATACAAATGTTAATACAAGAAAAATATATAATAATATATAATAACGTATGGAAAAATATGGTTGCCTGGTTATCAGTGGCAACCAGAAAATTATGAATGTTGATTAATTTCTCTACTTTGCCCATGGCATTTTAAGTTGTTGTGTGAATGCAGTTCACAACATGTGTTTTAGTACTTTAAGACACATCATCAGCTTTGCACAAAACGGGAACTGAATCCTGATCAGTCATTTTAACAATAAACTGATAACTCGACTGCAGTATTACACACTCCAACCACAAAACAAGGTATGTTAACCTTTTTATTTGCAAGACACACACATTAAAGAAAATAAAATGAAATATGCAAGCCATGAACAATTAGTGTATGACCTCTTAAATCCCATGTTCCTGACAGCAGAATTTTCAATTTAAATGCCTACTTCTGCATTTGTTTATATTATTCATTGTATTCCAGACATTATTAAACCTAGGAAGTTTAAATAAAAAGAACGTTGTTAAGACTGAATCCATCTACCTGTACCCAAAGTTGTGAAACACTCTACCTATTGAAATACACTTCAGTATATGATAATTTTGTTCCTATATTTGAGGTAAAATATACACAATAACCGCTGATAAATTTGGGGCTTACTGTGCATAACATATTATGTTTCCTCCTTCCTGCAAAGGAAACTATATTTCTGATTTGTTAGCTATTGATGGACAGACCTTAACAATAAAATGTTTAGAAATTCCTTCTACGTTCTTCAATAACAGAAACGGGTAGGGGAATAGAACCCAAGCCTCCATTTTTCTAATGGTTCAGTGTACAATGGAACCAATTGCAAATTTCATACATTCCTTTTCCCAATCAGTTTTCTTTGTTTTAAATATTCACAGCCAAGAATCAGTAAGAACTGCTGTAAATTTTTTCTGTCATTATTTCATAACTGTAATTTTGCTTGTAATTTTTGCTTTCAGTATTTTCATGTTTATGTGTGTCTTCCAATCTTCAGTTCCGACCTTCAAATTTTTTTTCTGTCCGACCGAGCCACTGCAGAAAATTTAGTCTTCCAGTTGCACTGTACTGATGAAATAGTGAGGCCAAGTGGCTGAATTTTACAAAAAGTGTTTGTGACAGAATTTTGAGTCTTTATATGTATATTTCTCTAACCTTAACAAACTGCAAAACAAGAAAATAAGAACCGCTGCTTTGCAACATCTGTCAATAATTTGTTACTACTGTGGGCATAGCAAGGATTCTAGTCAAAAGAATTACCACTCAGAAGCGAAAATTTTAATCAGAAGTACACTTCAGGCACACTTTTAAACCTAGAGAAGTATTTAAGACAAGTATGGCGAGCATGTTGTTATAAATACAGAAAACTGTCAAGACCTCATGATGTAATGGGATGGTATTTTCCTTTTCAAAGCTGGTGTACATTGAAGAGGACAGAGTTTTCATGTTTGGCTGTTAAAGGTTAATGTCTTGTCAAAACAAGCAGGTAAAATGAAATTGCTGAGACAAATTCAAAGTCATATTTGGAGTTTTGCAAGCTTGCACAACTTGAGTACTAAAAGGTATGATAACACTATGTACGTTAATGGCAGAAAATATTCCTGCAACATTGCTTGCATACACATTTTAGAATTAAAGTATGCTATTAAAATGTTCACTAGCATTGTCTGGGACAGGAACAATGCACACAAACATGTCAAAATGCATAAAATATGGAATATTCAGTCATATATGTGACAGGGCTATAAGAGGACCTAAGTACTACGAAACCAATTTTAGGATTTTTACACCTCAGGATGATCAGATTTCCTGCCCCTCTCATCCAGCATAGAAGAAGCAGTTTCTTTTATTCTACGTTTTCTTTACTAATAATGTAAATATAGAAATGGCTTCTTTTTCATGCTATGGCACTATGTCACTGACAAGACGAATGCCAAGTCAGAATAAGACTCAGTAAAATACAAATCATCTAATGCAAAAACCAACAGGCAGAAGTGAACTTGAAATCTGATCATCCACCATCTCAAATTAGGTGAATATGGTAACTCCCAGATTTACAATTGTCGAACTGCAACACTTTTTTACTTGTCCCTGGTTCAACAGAACATCCTGTCTTCCTAAAATTCTTAGCTCTTTTACATCATTCAACTGTCCCTTCATAAACAAATTCATCTTTGGATAGTTTTAATTCTGAGCCAGCAATGGTTTATGCCTTGTATACCCCAAGATGGGTCTTACAGTTGGGGCAACTGTGGGTCACAGTCTTGCAGGAATCCATGCAGTATGGAATGCAAGAACACAAAAAACACCTGAAATGAAAAATAAATGTTAGCTCTATCAAATCAAGGCAAATGAAATGGGCATGGATGAAAGGAGAGAAATACAGGTATGGTAATATGGTGAGACGGTATGGACTGGATTCCTCTCATTCAGGACAGAGACCAGTGGTAGGTGCTTCAGAATACTGTCACGATCTTTATTCTTTCATACAAAACAAGCAACATCTTGAAAGGTGAGGAACTGTAACATTCCCATGAAGGATTTCAACCCAAGTGGTTAACTTCAAGCTATCCAGTATCGAATGGCAAGATGATTTGTGAAGTATTATTATTATTATTTGAAAGGAAGTGGATGTGGCCAACCTGAAATATTGTCTAACATTTTCTTGAGGAACTGATAAAATCAACAAAGATACTCTGTCATGACTGCTGATGTCTGGGCTGAGATTTGAAGTAGGTACCTCCTGCATGCAGAAGGAGAGGACTTGAACCAAGTTGTTTGCTGTTTTATTATGTCACCCATTAAAAGCCAAAACAACCTCACATGCCATAGCCAATTTCACATGCCACTGCAACCAACCTACAGTGGACAGTGGGTTTCTGGTGAAGAAACCTGAACTGCTGACACAGTACCTGCTCTACCTTTCAGGACCTTCCTCTCACAGGCATATCAGGAGCAAACTGTTATACTTCATATAAGCACTACTGTATCAATAACAAACAACACTTACATTGTAACTTACCCTAGCAAACACAGAACAAGGCATGCAATATGAGCACAAGCCTGGTTTTCTGACACTGTCGTTGTTTTTATATCCAAGTTACAATTTGGACAACGCATCTTGGCAGGCCTTGGACCCACAGGCAATGCAGCCAAAGGCAAAGGACCAGCAACAATCACTGGAAGACAATCATGTAAAAACAACACATTCAGCCAGTATCACTGTGTCAGTACATTTGATAGATATTATTAACAAGATTACAATGTAGGGTAAGAAAAATTCACCTGTCTCCTCACTGAATTATTAGAACATCTGGAAAGAAGAGATGGGAAACTTTGTGGTTGGATGTCATGAAATTGCTGCACTAATACCACAATATCCTGCCAGTGGTTACACAATTCTAAGCCAGTTTCATCCAAGCATCTTCACAATTTCTTTTTCCTAAGATCCATCTTAATATTACGCTATCAAAGTTCTGTTACCATTCCTTGTTCTGCCATCTATGTTACCTGCAACTTCACATATCTCATTATCTGAATAACACTAGATGACCTGCATAAATCACAAATTTACTTGTTATATAACATCCTGAACTGTTCAGTTACTTAATCTTTCACAATTACAACATCCTTCTCAGCACTTTGTTTTCAAGCATTGTTCACTCAAGGGATTACATGCATTACAAGTGTAAGTTACAAAACTGTTTGTAACTACAGCCAAAGAAATCATCATTCATGTTATACAGTTAATTATTTGCTGCTCAGGAAAAATGAACAAAATTTAAATGAGTGTCAAAAAGGTCATCATTTATCAATGAAGGAGAATTATTGTCAATGATTCATCAGTGACTTTGATTGAGGCACAGAACTCCAACGCGTCAACTTGTATGAAATTAGGCCATATTTGTTCTTTCTATACAAAACATTAAGTGTAAATCGCTCTCCTGGTTATTTTAAACCACACACATCCAAACATCTGTACAATTAAAGCAGAAAAAATTGGAGATATTATATATGAAAAAGCAGCCAAAGTGGATCAATACACAACAAATGAGCATACCAAAGCTGCGAATCACAACTAATTTCTCTTATTCATCTTTGTACTTTGTACCTATACTTATTCATCTGTCATTTTGTTCATGGGTAAATATGCAACACTGTATGGATTGCTGCAATATTTATTAATCAAACATTACAGTCCTTTAAGAGACAAAGTTTGGTAGAATTATAACTTACCAGTTGTGGAAGATGGAGGTATTGCAGAAAATTGTTGTGGAGGGGGTACTTGCTGCATTGGAGACAAGATCATGCCAGGTCCCATTCCCACTACAAATTCAATTACAGTGTATGAACATCAATTTCAGAAGGGCTTTCTTCACATAAATTATGCACTGGCATGACAGTGCCTATGTTATTGTTTTGTATTCTTTACCAAAGTTTTACTTGCAGGACAATACAATGAATGGTACTGAAAAATGGTCAGCTAATATGTAATGCTGCCATCATGGCAATACTCATGGCAAGAAGTTATGTAGTACAACAGTGAAGTGGCTGCACACTCAGGTTCATTCACACTCATGCACACTTGGATGCACGCACACACACACACACATTATGTGATACTAATAGACAGTGATGCTCAGTACTAAGGTCTTATCATCCTCCTTAAATAAGTAACCAAGGGGTCCACACCCACACATTTTGCTTACCAAAGGACTTCTTCTACACCTGCAACTTTTACAGCCAACACTGTCCACTCTAGGCCTACCAGGCTCTTCATCACAATACCAGGATGGTACATTTAAAAGTAGCTTACATACCTTCCCCTTCTTCAACCCCTACTTTCCAAACCCCCCCTCCCCTTCATATACCCTTCAGCCTAACTCTTCCCTGACCTTTTCACTCTATTCCACACTTTCCTCTCAATTCCTTATCACCTGCACACCATCTTCAGCATCACTGACCTTTTCAGTGCCCATATGACTGCCTCTGAAGACACCAACTGTCCTGAGGATAGCAGTCTTCTTCCTGTACCACCCCTGGCTTTCCCAACCTCCCATCCTTAACTTGTAACCAGTCTAGGTATCTGCTCATCTCACAGTTTTCTTCCATCCTTTCATTTCTTGCATACGCCAAACATCCTTTCTGTCACCTAACTTCATCTTTCCTGCATGTTTCACTTCTATCCCTAACCACTGCACCCACAGGGCTGTTACTCCAACCCCCATCCACTTTACTTTACGTAGCTTACTCTCCTTGGACTAGCCTGATAATGGAGGCAGAAAGCTCCTCCAAAACACTAATACCTACATCCCAATCTACATAGCATCGTATCAAACAAGATCAGAATCAATGACATTATCTGCTTTATATACAAAAACTTGAATGCCTACTTACTATTCTGATGGGGATATAGCGGGACTGCAGGCTGTACTGCAGGAGGTATAATTTGTCTTTGTCCCATTGCTTGGTCATAGCTTGGAGGTGGAGGCCCATGGTGACCCACTAGTTCCTGACCTTCCACCAATGGAACAGATGGTGCTGTCGGCATGGCTTTATTCATTTCAGTGGTGTATGTAATTCTGTCACATAAAACAGTCACATATGTAACAGCAAAGTACTGTAAAATAAACATGTATGAACTTACGTAAATGAGAATACCTGAAATCCATATGCCTGTGTACATTTATAAAATGAAAGGATATTTATTCTGGGCTTAATTCACACCTAGAATAAGTTGTTGTCTTTTCTCTTAAACTTTATATGTGTACAATTATTATCATGATAAATATACATGTATAATTACTGGAAACTGAGATAGGAATAGGGTAAACCTTATCCGCATTCCAAACTGATGCACACAGACATTCAAAGTGTACAGACATCCACAAACATCTTGCATGGAATTAAATGACAGGGGCATGAAACACAACCACACACGCCTAGCACAAAACATTTCATACTCTCCACAAATGCTTCATTACCTAAGACAAAAACAAGTTCCGTAACGCAATTCTAACACAGCCTCAGCCTAAATACTGTGTCCAATTTGAAAGGGCAATCCAATTGCAGGTACAGTAGAACTCCACTTATTCGGATGCTGGTTAACTGCACTGGTTTGGCCCTTTGGGCAAACTTGTCAAGAACTGTATACAACTAATTTACTTAAAATTACCGGTTATTGGATCAAGTACAGTACAGTGTTATGGGTTCTAGAACTTCAAATGAAAAGCTTAGACGCTGGTACATTCCATAACTAGTAACAGCCGAACTTCAAACTGCCTATTTTCAAAGATCAATCCAAATATCTGCATTTTCTGCATATCAGGATGGCTCGCCGTCCCAATTAACCCGAATACGTGGAGTTTGTACACATTTAAAACAAAGTTACACTTTTCAACACAGTACAAGTTCATATTTTATTACAGCACACCGCCCCTATTTTGTACAAAGAAGCAACCCACAAAATATAAATTTTACAGGAGAAGCAAGAACGTGGTTCCGTTTTACACAAGACAAACCCTTTTGACAGCAGCATATCTGCCACTTATCTCGATTATCATTTACGACGGTGGTATCTGTTTACGTACCACAGATGACCATCAGTTGAACGATTTGGTTATACATTACTCAAAATTGCTCAAAGTGGCAGTTACCTCTTTTCACAACACAGAAGCTATACTTGCAACACAGATTAGATTAGCACGCATTACGCGGAAATAGCCCCTGCCCATTGAAACATGATAAGACTTACACTGTACTTAACACAAAGCGTCAACAGCACAAATGAGGCGATACGCGTAACTACACTATTACAAAACGTGTTCTGATGCACGGCATTACCGGTGGATCATAACTATTACCTATTTGCGCCTGAAATTCGAAACGCCTTTCCTCTTCGTTTTCAATCTAACGTCGACGACAAGCAACAGAACGAATCATTCAGAAGCAACAGTCAGCCCCATACGAGACGATCTGTGAATCAGTCTCATGCACATCTCTCAGTGATATACTTGGGAAGAGAGTGCAACGATATCATAGTCTGCCGAGTGTGGCGCTACGGTCGTTCCTGAATGATACGCAAGTCTCCGAAAACACGACCCGAGTTGCTGCTTCACGCATGCGCGTTTATCGATGGGCGGTGACGCAGTGAAGGCGGTCGAGCGGCGAGGTGAAGTTTCTTATGCGAAAAAACTATTCTTGGAAAGTATGTTACTTGCAAATTATGCTGATTAATATTTACCAATTATAAATTCAAAGATTTTTAAAATGTTGAATGTTTGAATCATTAAAATGAATGGTTCAAAGCCAATCGACTTTCACTGGCCACACGGTAACCTTTTCGGTGCACACCTCCCTGCAACAACCTCAGAGCAACGCTTTATTGTCGCGGACTCCCGTCAACCAATCACTCTTCGACAGGCACAAATGCCATTGGGGGTCCAGGCCTGTATTTCACTATCAAAGATCTGTGACAAGCATTATGGAATATTTCGTGAAACGTATATAATTAAGGAACTGATTCTATGTATGGTACATAGGTCAAAGTTTCAATCAAAGTTCTAAGGTGATTGACCAATATCTGCTCCATACCTGTGCAGCAATATAAGTGCAATCACGACATTTGCTTTAATATTAAAAGATACAGAAAATTATTTTGTTTAAAAATTACATAGGCACGCGTAGAATGAAAGTGACCCATTAAACATTATCGAAGCAATTACAATGTAAAGATATGAAGTACAGCATCTAGTAGTTCAGAATGGATGACGATACATTTCACTTTATTGTGCCAAAAGTGTCACGATTTATTGTAAAACAAAGATTTATCAGCATTTGTTAAATAATAACAATGGGTATTCTTTAATATTAAAGCAATTGTCGTGATTGCGCTCATATTGCTGCACAGGTATGGAGCAGAAATTGGTCCATCACCTTAGAACTTTGATTAAAACTTTGACGTAATGTACCATACATAGAATCAGTTCCTTAATTATATACGTTTCACCGAATATTCCATAATGCTTGTCACAGATCTTTCATAGTGTAAAACAGGCTTGGACCCGCTATGACCTTTGTGTCTGTCGAAGAATGATTGGTTGACGGGAGTCGGCGACAATAAAGCGTTGCCCTGAGGTTCGTGGATGGAAGTGTGAGCCCAAAAGGTTACCGTGCGGTCAGTAAGAGTCGATTGGCTTTGAACCATTCATTCATTAATGATTCAAACATTCAACATTTTAAAAATCTTTGACTTTATAATTGGTAAATATTAATCAGTATAATTTGCAAGTAACATACTTTCCAAGAATAGTTTTTTCACATAAGAAACTTCACCTCCTCGCCCGCCTTCCATGCGACTCCACCGACAGTAGCTGAGCATGCGCGCAGCAACAACTCGGGTCGTTTTCGGAGACTTGCGGATCATTCAGGAACGACCGCAGCGCCACACTCGGCAGACTACGACACCGTTGCACTCTCTTCCCAAGTAGATCCCAGTATCTCACGCCAATCCCGAGCCACGATGTGCCACGGACGCGAGGAACGCCAGATTTTGGCGAGTAGGTAGGTAGGAACACGCCATGGCAAGTGGGTCGGCCTGGGAGGAAACTTGGAGGCTTTGAGCGACATCTTTTGACTCGAGTAAGTTGGCATTTCGCATTTTTCACAAGAGATGGCAAGAGTGCTGTCAAGCTATCATGGATCAGAGTTCAACCAATCACAGACTTGTATTAATTTATATGAGTTTGGCGGATTACGTGTTTATCACCGACATACGGTGTGAGTAAAGTGTATTATTAGTGGTGTACTCTGTGTTAAGATTAAGGCTTTCGTGTTTTGCTGTATATTCAGCAGTTAACGTCGACAAAGTAAGAGAATAAAATCGTCATATCATTTTTATAAAGATTGCGTTCAGTAATAATTGTCGTTCTTAAACCATATGATCGTACAATTTTTTCGATGATGTCTTGTGCCGTGGTAAGCCTCGAACCCGGATACATGGACTGGGTTCGAGATTTTGTTTTCTTGTTTAACCCGTTTTCCTTTCCCTCCCCTCCAAACTGCTACCTGTTCCTGAGACCGTTTCCTTAGCCCTCACTCTGGTCGTATCGTTTGAACCATCATTTACCAATTGATGAGCTGGTTAGTGCCGTGCAACTGCTACTAGACTACATATCTTTGGCTACTATATATGTTCACGATTTTGATGTACAGTTAGAGAGAGAGAGTAAGAAGTAAGTACGTTCTTTCAGGAGTGAACAAGAGCTTTGTGTATCCTGAGAGACTTGTGAACAAAAGCTTTAGGTTTCTGTGACCATGCATCACGAGCAAGTTGTGAAGTGAGAGAGAAAACCAACAAGATGCAACAGTTAGATGTTTATTATCAATACTTTCTCAACATGTTTCGGACATCATTATGCCCATCTTCAGGAGAACAAGACGTGTGTTACTGCACGTGGTGTTCTGCGCTGTAATAAGCGGGGAAAAGGTAGATATTAGCTGTAATGTCTTTTTTGTGGGGTAGTGTGTATTAAACCTAGATGGAACCTCGTGTGTATATGCGAATGTCGTGTACAAATGGGTTTGTCGTAGCGTTGGACTGGTATCTGCCTCGTGCGTTTTTCAGGTCTGGTGTATCGGGAACGGGTGTTCTGATGCATGCGTTGTGCCTGTTTGATGGGAGGGGTGTGTGGTGTAGATGTTATTAGGTGCACTAGGGGGAGTATGCCGGTGATGGGCAGGTTGGTATAGGGGTGGAGATTTAATGATGGTACATAATGATGCCCGAAACATGTTGAGAAAGTATTGATAATAAACATCCAACTGTTGCATCTTGTTGGTTTTCTCTCTCGCTTCACAATTTGTGAACAAAAGTTTGGTTTATTAAATAAGTTGTTATTGTTATGGTGTTGTGCTAATTGCACCCATACAAAACCTTCCAAAAGGACTGGTGCAAGTAAAGTGATAGCAGAGCGTGGTTGTTTTCGATGCTGTGCAGCCGATCACGTACTTGTTGATACTTCGAGGTCGTGATGTCCGACGAACTGGGGTCCAACTCCGTCAAATGCAGCAAGCGTCCCCTCAGGTGAGAGTTGAGTCCGGAAGCGCGGCGTGAGTAGGGCCAATTCGGACTTCTGTGGCGTAATCAGGGCTTGCAACTCCAATGTCTTGTTCACAACGCATTCGTAAAGTTCTTCAACGTTGTGAGTGCTTAGATTACGTAGATCAACCGTTTTCTTTCCTGCCACTACTGATCGGAATAATTTACGCAACGTTTGAAAGCCACTGTCACTGCTAAACCCGCGGGCAGATAGTTCGTATTGCAACTCGTCTTTCAACAGATAGTTAGGGTTCATACTACGCAACAAGGTGTACGCGGTTGTCCTAATAAGATCGACCCCTACCGGTTGCCCCATTCACTGGTCCAATTAGCGTGCAAGACCGCCTTAATTGTTCGGAATCAACCACGTTCGATCGCTGCTACTTTACTTGCGCCGGTCCTTGTGGAAGGTTTGGTATGGGTGCAAGTAACACAACACCACAACAATAACGGCTTATTTAATAAAACAAACGTTTGTTCACAAGTCTCTCAGGATGAACGTACGTACTTCTTACTCTCTCTCTCTCGCTGTACTTCAAAATCGTGAACATACATAGTAGGCAAAGATATGTGGTCTAGTAGCGGCTGCACGGCACTGACCAGTTCAACAGTTGGTAGATGATTGTTCAAACGATACGAGTGAGGGTTAAGGAAACGGTCTCAGGAACAGGTAATAGTTTGGATGGGAGGGGAAGGAAAACAGGTTAAACAAGAAAACAAAATCTCGAACCCAGTCCATGTATCCGGGTTCGAGGCTCACCACGGCACAGTCTAATTGAAAATATTTTGATGACAGTGTTTAATGAATTTGTGAAGGTGCATAATGAAACGAAACCAATACTGCTGCGTGCCTGGATGCAGAGGAAGCAGCAGCAATACAAAATTGAAATTTTTCAGATTTTCAAACAATCGTGTACGGTGTCATGCAGGGAATGTGTGCGGTAGATGCGTGTCATGGATAAGAGTTATACGTGTGGTGTGAGGGTTTCACGCATTTGGTTTTCTGCGCCATGTAATAGGTGAGTTTCCCCACGTTTCAGGGGAACGTACTGCCGCCGTCTTCAAGGTGACCGATTCTGGTTCATGTGTATGCTGAAGTGGTTGGGAAGAAAGGAATGTATCAGCCACATTGGAAGGTTGGAGGTAATCTGGCCATCAGGGCAATGGGAAGGGGACACAGCTAGGAAAAGTACAGAGCCTAGGGGTGCGAGTTCCAAAAATGGCCCTATTAATGTTCAGTAGTGGGGAATGTGCAGGTCGATATATTTAATTGCTGTATTTGTGAAAGGCCCTTCTTTGGGCCCATGGTGGGACATATGCAAGTTGACCAATGTAGGGATGTGATCATCTATTTCATGTGGTCTGAATAAGACTGTGTTGTTCTTGGAGACAATGTGCTGCCTTTTTTTATTATTATTTTAGGGAATTGATTAATGGTTTCCAAGATTTACAGGAAGAATAACCATCCTCCTAGTATATGTTGCTGAGGTACATCTGGATGTCTAGTGTTTCCATTTGAGAGCCATTGGCCATTAAAAGGGCTGTTCACAACCTTACCAATCACATATGTCCACATGCACATTCCCCACTATTGAATGTCAAAAGGACCGTTTTCCCAACTCAATCCTATTGGCCCAGTACTAGCATTAACCTTCTCCCCCTTACATTGCACTGATTGCTTAGGTTTTTCTAAGCTTTTCTGTAAGGTCAACACATTCCACTCCTCCCAACTATTTTAGCATTAACAATTTAAACGCCGAATTAAATCCCATCTGCCATTTGTTGGCATTATTAGGAGCTCACCACATTCTCCACGTTGGCAGGATAAGGGTTAATATGAACCAGAATCAATCACCTTGAAGGTTCCTCTGAAACGTAGGGAAGCACATCTACTATACGGCACAGAAACCCAAAAGAAGACCATCAACTGATCAACTAGATATGTCTGGTTTCTATTCCTTAGACATATTAAAAGCTGGGTCCCGAACTGTAACAGTACCAAGTACCCACAAGTACAATTGCAACATATGTTCCACAACAATTTAAAAAATTTTAAAGTAGAATACTGGCTTTGCGAGGACAGAAGGTGACAGAGAATAATTATGATGGCTAAAGCAGGCATGCTCTTTCAGCAAACAGCGAAAGGTTTGATTATCATCATTTCTAACAAACAGAGAAAAAGTTTGATTATCATTATTGTAAACAAAGTAACTATCTTTTTTCTGCAATAATTTTGTAATAAATAAAACATCATTATTTTATTATTATATATTTCGTTATTTTTTTTATAAAAACGATGTCGATTTTCTTAAATAAAGTGCTTTGATATACAATAAAGTGGATGATACTTGGTTAGTTTTGAAGAGGGCATGAGTCATGGGAAGGACCTTTAGTTAAAATGTAAGACAATGAAATACAAGTAAGTTCAATTGCAGACTGTGCAGGAAGACACGGTACTTAACACGTAAAATGTCAGAATTTTCTTTTTCGTGTAAAGATGGGTGTTTACGCTAAGGACAAATTTTATACAGTTGTATCTTTGTTGCGAACACTAGGCACAACATTGGTTGCACCATATTGTACAAATTTTGCTACCTCCTAGGGATGATGTAACCATCAAGAGGTAAGGTGACGTCACAGCGTCCAGAAGCTTCGAGAACATTCTCCTTTGTTCTGATAGGGCAGTGCGCATGACACGTTATCGTGCGCCTAAAGAATATGCTGATCAGCTTCGCGCTCAAGCAAACGTATGGAAGCCTGCATACTCCATAAGGGAGAATCAACCTACATACAAGTAAGTGTAGCTTTCATAGGGAAAGCTGTATTAAGTGAACGAGTGCATTACAGTGCCACAATTATATCAAACAATTATAGGAGGTGTCGTGTGCATCTAAAAGTGTTAACATTTTTGTGAATTCATCTGTGTTGAAACCATAACCATTACAATCATATTGCAAAGGGCAGTTACAACAATTGTGTTGTCATAGTGGTGATAACAGTACCATATACAAGCTACAGTGCTAAAGTGAAGCAATTTGACATTCGAGCCATACCGGCATAATATAAGTTTCTGTTCTGTAAGAAGAAAACAACTGTTGCTAATATTTAACATTATAGAATTGAACAGTGTAAATTAATAAGAAGAACCAAAACCAG
>Ga0123352_10001100_pt1 | contig 35016 bp, 33 predicted proteins | sample TergutLab28metaG_FD_89700 | JGI IMG/M metagenome (GOLD analysis project Ga0123352, IMG submission 89700) | Labiotermes labralis P1 segment gut microbial communities from Petit-Saut dam, French Guiana - Lab288 P1 | ecosystem: Host-associated > Arthropoda: Insects > Digestive system > Gut ...
AAAATGTACGAGTTTCGGGGCGTTCATAAACTTTAAAACAGCAAAATGAGCAAGCTCATTTAGTGCTTTAAAATTTATTCACTATAGCAAAATTTGAGGACAACGGTGGGCACCCAGCCCACCTAGGACGAAAATGAAGATTAATCGAATTTTTTGCAGCTAGGGGCGTTCAAGGTTCGACTCTCCTTGACCTATACTGAAATCCACACAAAATAGTAACGCTAAAGCAACTGCTTTAGAAGAATTTAAGTATAAAAACAGCTTTCGGAAATTTTTCAACATTTTTTTAATTTTTTTGTTGAAATCTGTCGATGTTTATGATACTATTTATATAGTCAACGCAGTTGAAAAATATCAAAAAAGCTGAGCTTTATTTGATGGGTTTCATCTGCGTTGACTATAAAGACAGAATAATTTTTTGATTGGTGTGATTTTGTGGATAACAACATTATTAATGTCGCTATAATTGAAGATAATAAGGAACTTCATAAGTCCATACATTATTTCCTAGAGCAAAACAGCCGGTTTAACGTTGTAGGTCGTGCTTATGACGGCATCGAAGGGCTTAAGGTTTTAAACGAAAATCGTGTCGATGTTGCTCTTTTGGATATTGTTTTACCGGAACTTGACGGCATAAGGATTTTAGAAGAATTTAGGGATATCCGCGGACCTTCGAGACCAAAGTTTATAATGTTTACAGCAGTAAGTGCGGAAAGTTTTACCAAAAAAGCAATGGAACTTGGTGCCGATTATTTTGTTTTAAAGCCTTTTGACTTAACGCTTTTAGTAAATCGTATCATTCAAGTTTATGAAAATAATTCCGGCAGACCATTTGAATCGGTTATTAATTTAGATACTTACCACCAAAGACCGGAAACTACTCCATCAACCTTCGCGATGAATGTGTTACATAAAATAGGGATGCCTTCTAATTTAAAAGGCAGCACATATTTAAAACAAGCCATAATAATGGGAATAGAAAACAAAGATTTGCTTGGAAGTATGACAAAATCTCTCTACCCAACAATTGCCAAAAAGTATAATACCAACTCTGCCTGTGTGGAGCGTGCCATAAGACACGCAATTGGCAAAACATGGGATAGAGGTGACTCAAGCGGCTTTTTTAGGACAATGGGCTGTATTTATCCACAGGACTCAAAACCCACAAACAGTGCCCTTATCTCCTATATAACCGAACTTTATGATACATAAACAGACAAAAGCATTTGATTGCTATAGTGAAATAAAGTGTTGACCGCCGTACAAAATTATGTTAGGATATCGATAGCATTTTACCAGACCTATCAGGTCTAATATATTGATTTGCGGTATTAGGGCTAGACTAGGGGCGTTCAAGGTTCGGCTCTCCAGCCTTAACTCAGCAGGTAGAGTACTTCCTTTGAAATGAACGGCTTGCTCTCGTAACTCAGCAGGTAGAGTACTTCCTTGGTAAGGAAGAAGTCGGCAGTTCGAGTCTGCTCGAGAGCTTGAATTTATGAGGGTTTTTAATACTTCTCATAATATATGATTCGGTAAACTAAGCACAAAAATAGTTACCGAAAGAAACTGGAAATACATCCGAATATAGGGTGTATTTTTTAGTTTGAAAATTTAATGGACAGTTTTAGAGCGGCTTGACTGTAACACTCATAATCTCATCCTCGGTGTTTACATAGCTTTTATTAGTTAAAGATACATTTTTAAAAACCTCCGGATTAGTTATTATAACAGGGCTTTCAAGGATATAGCCTTCGTTTGTAATAGCTGTAATATCAAACTCTAATAAAAGCTGACCGGTTTTTACCATATCTTCTGCTTTTACATGAAGGGTAAAGTATCTTCCCTCTAAATTTACGGTGTCTATGCCTATATGTATGATTATTTCCGCGCCGTTTTGTGCGGCTAAGCCCAAGGCGTGTTTAGTTGGAAACACGGCTTTAACTACCCCATCTACAGGAGAGTATACTGCGCCTTTTTCAGGGATTATTGCAGCACCGGTACCTAAAGCGGCAAGGGCACTGTCTTGCATATTGGCTTGCTGTATGACTTTTCCCTCCATAGGGCTTTTTATAGACACTGCTTTTGCAGGAGCTTTAGGAGAAAAGATAGACGATAATATATTTTTCATAACAGCCTCCTAATTTATACTTAAATTCTTTTAAAACAGTAGCTTTAGCGTTACTATTTTGTGTGGATTTAGGTCAAGGAGAGTCGAACCTTGCACGCCCATAGCGCAAAAAATTTGATTAATCTTCATTTTCATCCTAAGTATAGGCAATGGTGCATAACCTGTTTCAGCCAATTTTTCTATCACTTTAATCATTGTAAAAACCTGCAATATATTGTATAATGCAATATATTGTATAATGCAATATATTGCAGGAGGAAATATGGAATTTTTTAACCTTATCAAAAAAAATGTCACTAAACTTAATCAAAACGAAAAGGCTCTTTTAGAATATCTTTTCGTTCTTAAAGAAAACCTCAAAAATCACACAATACGTGATATTGCGGCTAAAAATTTTACATCTCCCAATGCTATTGTCCGCCTTTGTAAGAAACTTGGCTTTTCCGGATATGTTGAATTTAGGGAGTCTTATTGTAACGCTATTTCATGGGAAAAATCCATGATAAAGCTAACATCCTTAGATGAGCAGCTGGTTAAAACAAAGCAGCTTATAAACCCTGAGGTTTTGCACCATGTTCTTAAAAAAATGTATATTTCCGAAAAAATCGCAATATTTGCTGTAGGTCTTTCAAGAACTATTGCAGAGGATTTATATCTTAAGCTTATTTCTATCGGCAAGAATTGTCAATTTTTTGTTGATCCTCATGTTATGCACTTTAACGCCAAAACCCTTAATGAAAATGACTTGGTTTTTTCAATATCAGCAAGCGGTCTTTCCGATAACCCCATATATGCCACAACTATATCAAAAGCCGCAGGTGCCACTACTGTAAGTATCACAGGGTTTTCTAACAACCCCTTGGCAGAGCTTACCCATTACCAATTTTACGGCATGATTAGAGAAATTTATATAGACGGTATTGATGTATCAGGGAGGTTAGGCTTAAATTACATAGTGGATTATATTTTTACGGAGTATCTTAAGGCTTATGTGTTATAGTAATTTAGGCCAGTAACCCTCATTTGCCTCAATTAGCGCATCAAGTACTTTCCTTGCTTTTTTTGCATCTACTACAGTACGGTTTAAAGTTAAAGCCGCCAAAGCCTTGGTGTAAGAAGCTTCAAAATAGGCTTCCACCGTCAGTTTTTCAAAAGCATATTGATTTTCTATAAGTCCTTTGTAAAATGTGTCTATATTCCCTACAGCATAAGGGCTTACACCGCCGGCACCAAGGGATGCCGCAGTTTCAACCATAGCATCGTCAGGCAAATTACCTATTATACCTTTATTAGGCAGTATTAATATATAAGTCTTTTGCAAATTTTTTGCGATGGATATAGCCACTTCCAAAATCATATCCCCGTGGGCATCGTTATGTACTATGGCTGAATCCTTTGTACTGCCTATTTCTATGGCGCGTTCACATTCTTCAAATACCTTTTTTTCTCTGCCTTTCATTACTTCATTTGCCCTTGTAAAATTAGGGTCAAGTTTTGCAGCCTTATATTCAGGATAGAGATAATACTGCAAGTAAGTATTAGGAAGATACTCCGGGAAATCCATCAGCATATCTTTTACAACAGCATAAGTGTCAAGCCATGACTCATCCCGCTGTTCCGCGTCCGCCGGCTTAAAGCCGTTAGATAATATTGCCTCCTTAATTTTAGGGGCTATATCAAAGCCAAACTCATCATAAATATGAGTAAACCACCCAAAATGATTAAGCCCAAAATAGCGCGGGTCTAGTTTTTTATAGTCATAGCCTATAGCGCGGCCGTAAGAGCGAAGGAGATTAACCGGCTGGTCGCATATATTAAGTATTTTTTTATCATCCGGAAAAGCCTTGGAAAGAGCCAGTGCCACAATAGCTGCCGGATTAGTGTAATTTATTATCCAAGCGTCAGAGTATTTACGCACATCATCTGCCATTTGTATCATATCTCTTATAGAGCGCATACCATAAGCAAAGCCGCCCGGGCCGCAGGTTTCCTGACCTATTATGCCGAAGCTTAGGGGGATTTTCTCATCTTTTTCCCGCATAGGATAGCCGCCTGTACGCATTTGGCAAAAAACAAAGTCAACATCTTTATATGCTGTTTCCTTATCTGATGTGTACAAAAACTTCACACCGGGTGCTTCTTCCTTAAAAAGTATTTTGCCGAAGCCCCCTATGGGATTTTGACGTTCATTATCTATATCATACAATATTACACGATTTAGAGGGAAATCCTCCATATGTGCAATAAATGATTTTAATATGCCCGGCGTCCATGTGGAGCCGCCGCCAACGATTACAATATTGTGTTTTTTATGCTCTTTAATAACATCACCTACTATAGTTTAAATTTGCTTAGGCCAAGGAGAGTCGAACAATGAGCAAGGTCCGACTCTCCTTGACCTATACACCGCTTCATAATAATTAGTTAAAACCATCCCTTTTGCTTTGAGCTTTTCCGGCAAATCTTTAGCAAGTAAAAACTCAAGCTCACCTAATCTCTGAGTATTGTAAGATGAGTTTTCCATCAAATAGGCGTCAACATACGCCGGATGGCACATAATCTCAACAAAATCATGTTTTATAATATTATCTAAATTGTCTATTATATAATCAAGACCGGGCTTTGCCCCAAAAGTCCTATGCTGTATAAATTCCACATGTTTTGTATGTTTTAATGGGATGCTCCTTAGGGGAATCCCTTTTTTCTCAGCCAAAATAGAGCTTGCCTCTTTCATTTCATCTATTTTTTCATGTGTGGCAAGATGAGAGTCTATATGAGATGGGTTTTTGCCCGTAAGCTCCACAAATTTATTGTACTGGGCACAGCACTCGGCTTTAAGTTCCTCAAAATCATATTTATAGCCCTCTTTAAGCTTATGAGGCTTTATAAAATTGCCGTCGTCCCCCACTAAGGTTTTGCCTGTTGTCAAAGGCGCGCCTAAGGAAATATTAAGATGAAGTCCGACGGCAAGAAGAGGATTTTCCCGCATAAGACTTACGGCATGAGAAACCCCCGGCATAGTAACCATCAATGTTGCGGAGGTTACCATGCCATATTTATGGGCATCTATAATTCCATAATTAACGCCGTTACTATAGCCAAAATCATCTGCGTTGATTATTAGTTTTGTCATAAAATCTCCTACTTCTTCAAAAAAGCTTTAACATCTGTTGCTATCTGGTCAACTTTAAGCCCATATACAATTTGGATATTCTCCCTTGAAGGTCTGACAAAGCCTGAGGCTCCCGTTTTCTTAATATCACCTTCGCTTACTAAATCAGGGTTTATTACTACAACCCTAAGGCGTGTCATACAGTTTTCTATACTTTCAATATTTTCAGCACCTCCTAAAATAGCTACTATACTTTCAATAAGGGCACCGTCTTTTATTTCGCCGCCGCCGCTGTTTTCCTCGGATTCCGCGTCCATATCATCTTCACGGCCGGGTGTCATTATATTAAACTTCTCAATAAGGAATTTGAAGCCGAAGTAATATGCCGCCGCAACAAATGCGCCTACAATCCAAATCATAAACCAATTTGTACCTGTGCCTCTTAAAAGCCCGAATATTACAAAGTCGATAAGCCCGCCTTGTACACCGCCGACAGACACATTAAACAAGTCCATAAGCATATAGCCTATGCCGTACATAATCATATGGAAAACAAAAAGTATAGGTGATATGAATATAAACAAAAACTCCAAAGGCTCAGTTATGCCTGTAAGCATAGAAGCCGCAAGCCCTGCGATAATAAGGGCTTTAACCCTGGCTTTATTTTCGGTTTTGGAAGAGTGGAGCATAGCAAGCCCTGCTGCCGGAAGACCGAAAATAACAGAAACCATATGCCCTTGACCTATAAATCTTGTGCCGATTGAAAGTATTTCGTTTGGAGAACCCGCGTTTATACCCGCGTTAAATATATTGAGGGCACCTACAACTGTTTCACCATCTATAACCGCTGTGCCGCCGATAGGTGTAAAGCGCACTATCTGATTTAATATATGATGGAGACCGGTAGGTATAAGGAGTCTGTTTAAGAATCCAAAAACAAATGTGCCGAAAATGCCGGCGGCTTCAATCCCTCTGCCTAAGAAGCCGATAAGGCTGTCAATAAACGGCCACACAAAGAAAGAGAGGAGGGCTACTACCGGTATCACCAAAAGAGTGACAAGGGGGACAAAACGCTTGCCTCCAAAGAAGTTAATCGAACTTGGCAGCACGGTTTTGTAAAATTTATTATGCAAATAAGCCACCGTAATACCTACAATAACGCCGCCAAAAACATTCATCCTATATGTAAAAAAGCCTAAAACCGTTTCAAACCTTGCGTTGATTATATTTGCGTCTATTAATGAATAGCCGCTTTCCATCAAATAAGCAACTGATGTAGTCGCCGCGGTCAGCCCATTTAGACCCATAATATAATTTAGAGTTGAATGGAACACAAGAAAACCCATTAAAGAAGCAAAAGCCGCAGTCGCTTTCTCTTCCTTAGCCATGCCAAGTGCGATAGATATAGCGAAAAACACCGGAAGGTTGCCAAAAACAAGACCTGCAAGCCTTCTAATAAAGCCAATAAAATGCTGGACACCAACTATGTCCACAAAACCTTGCCCTACTATATTAGGGTTTTGAAGCGCAGCCGCAAGACCTAAGAAAATACCTGCCGCAGCTATGGTGGAAATGGGTAATAATAAAGATTTGCCAAATTTTTGAATATTGCCTCTCATTACCTTTTGCCCCCTTTTTTAATAATAAATAATGAATATTGTAAACTTTTTGTATACATTATTATTTCATTATTTACAGGTGTTATCAAGGAAATTTGAAGATTGTATTACGAATGACAGGATTTTGGTTTTGTACACAAAACTGTGTACAAGGGTTTTTGAGGTGCCGGAGGAAAGTCTTGGGGAATTTTTAGGTTGCTGATTGTCTGTGAGGCCTAAATTTCTGTGAGAATTGAGTGATATTACTTCTTGAATTGTGTGTGGCTTGCTCCTTTTTCATCATTAGATGCTTGCAGCGAAATTATCGTTCGCACTGTCATTGCGAGCCTAATGCGCGTAGCGTGTTGGGTCGCAATCTCTTCACACAAGAGGTTATAGATTGCTTCGTCAATGCTTCGCATTTCCTCCCAATGACGGTGCGAGAGCTTGTTTCGCTGCAAGTCTAATTACGAAAAAGGGTAACTTTTACAGAAGTATAGAATTATTTGCCAAAAATGATAAAATTTTGCAAAAATGCTAAAGTATTCCATTTTGGTATCCGATAAAAATCATGAAAGCAAAATGAATGTAACAATATTCCAATATGTTACATCATTGGCAGCGGTTCCGGCCGGACGCTGCGCTAAAAATGCAGCTCATATGGATATGAGCATAAATTAGGGGCGAAAGCCCACTCAAGGAGGAAAAATTATGTCTAACATGGTAGTAAGAACTAATGTAATGTCACTCAATTCTCACAGAAATTTAGGTATGACCGGTTCTCAGCAAGCTCGTTCGGCAGCTAGACTTTCAAGCGGTTTTAGAATTAACTCTGCAGCTGATGACGCGGCAGGTCTTGCAATAAGCGAAAAAATGCGCTCTCAAATCCGTGGTTTAGACCAAGCTTCAAGAAACGGTCAAGACGGTATCAGCTTAATCCAAACTGCTGAAGGCGCAATGGCTACAGTTAATGAAATGGTTACTCGTATCCGTGAGCTTGTAATCCAAGCAGCAAACGATACAAACGCTCATGATGGCGACAACTTAGTTCAATCTGACAGAATGCAAATTCAAAGAGAAATTAACCAATTACTTGAAGAAATTGATGAAGTAACTCTTAGGACTGAATTTAATACTCGTACACTTCTTGATGGCTCTTTAAGCTCAGGCGCAACCGGTCTTTTTGCTGATATTCAAGCACTTTCCGGCGTTGCCCCTGATGCGATCACAAACGCACAAGAAGCACAGGACTTTATTGATTTGCTTGGTCACCTTCAAACATTCTACAACATTACAGGTATAGATTTAGGCGTGCCTGCCAACAATGCTGAGGTATTAGAAATTATTGCTGTGTTGGACGCATTGGAGACCTTTGCACAAAATGGTACTCAAGCTGCCGCTGATGATTTAAACACTGCTTTAACGGATGTTGATGCTTCACTAACTTTTGCGAGTGTTTTTGGTGTGAGTTGGACTGCCGCAGCTGATCCTGTTGACGCTGCTGAGGCGCAAGACTTAATTGACTCTCTTGCAACAGCTAACCGTTGGATGAATAGAATTGGCGATCCTGCAGAAGGTGGCGGCATTTGGTTCCAAATCGGTGCTAATATGGGTCAAGGTATCCGTTTGTCAATTGAATCTGTAGACGTTGCTGCACTTGACGCAATGTCAAGAAACCATACTTTAACAGTAGACGGTTTCCACGTAGCAGACCTTAGAAACGAAGACCTTACTGATGATTTTGGCGTTATGAGAGAAGACGGCGAGCTGATTGACCAATTTGTAGCTGCACTTGACGCTGCATTGGCTCACGTTTCCGGCGAGCGTGCTCACCTTGGTGCTGTTCAAAACAGACTTGAGTTTACTATTGAAAACCTTGACACTGCTTCTGAGAACCTTCAAGCAGCAAACAGCCGTATCAGAGACGCTGACATGGCTCGCGAAATGATGAGATTTACTCAATCTAACGTATTACAACAAGCTGCTATATCTATGCTTGCTCAAGCTAATATGGCACCTCAAAATATCCTTCAATTACTTGGATAATATTAAGTTTTTGGTACAATTTAAAGCCCCTGCTTACGCAGGGGCTTTTTTAAAATCATACATTTAGTTTTTCTTTCAATCTTTCTTGCAGTTCTTGAGAAAAGTTAATACCTGCTTCATTACCTAAAATTTTCAAATATTTTGGAACGGATACATTAATGTGCATGGTGGTCATATCGTTTGCTTTTCTGTAACCCTATCTAAAACTCAAATTTCTCCACTTTATTACCATCTTTGCCGACTGTTGTCTCAGCCTGCGCCATGGAGTTTAATACAGCCTCCTCCGTGGCGTCTGCGGCGGCGGCGAAGAGCTTATTAAATACAGGGTTATCTTCCCTAAGCCGGACTAAGGTGTCCGTAATTTTATCGGATTTGTGAGGGATTTTATTGGCTGTTGAAAAAGCGATGGCTATATCCCCTGAGCCGTGGTTCCAATTGCCCCCGGTACGGGCAAGCCCTACGGCGCACCGCTTTGCCACCCGCTTTAGCTGCCGCTCACTTAAGGGGGCGTCGGTTGCTAAGATTATCATGATGGAGCCGGCACTGTCAGCGTCATTTAAGCTGCCAGGGGAAATTTTGCCATACTTAAACTCAGCCGGATTGCCGAAATTGGTTAAAGTCAAAACCCCAACCTTAAATTCAGCCATGTCATAAGGTACAAGCCTTGAGGAAGTGCCAATGCCGCCTTTATATCCAAAACAGACCATGCCCTTGCCGGCACCTACGGCACCCTCCTCACATTTATCAGCGGAGGCTTTCAAAAGGGCTTCCCTTCCGTGGGCTTTTGTTACAAAACGTTTGTCTATGGAGTTTAGCTTTGAGTCATTGCATTCCCCCGTAACTATGTTGATTGAGGTTATCTCCTCGGTTTGTTCGAGCATATATTCGACTGTGGCAGCATGGGCTTCAGGTACGCTTAGGGTGTTTGTAAGCATTATAGGGGATTCCAAAGTGCCAAGTTCCTCAATTTGCACAAGCCCCGCGGTTTTTCCGAAGCCGTTTATCACATAAGATGCGGCCACAAGCTTTTCCCTAAACAAATTGCCCTCGTGAGGGATTATTGCCGTAACTCCCGTGCAGGCAACTGAATTATCTGTATTGGTATAGTCCAATGTTACGTGACCTACCTTAACACCGGAAACATCAGTTATGCAGTTTTTTGCTCCAGTGGGTAAATCCCCTATTATAATGCCTAATTCTCTGACTTTTGGCATAATATCCTCCTTCGTTAAAATCTGCCTCGCTTCGCTTAACAGCTTTTAACGAGCTTACTGTATGTATAAATCGACTGCAAGCAAAGCTTGCGGTCGCCGATTTTCCTCAGGTCAGCAGAACTGACCTTGCGGATTCCAGTCGGGAAACCGTAGGTTTGCCACCTCATACAAAGTACAACTGTAATTAAAACTAAAAAAGAGAGCTAACCTACGCAAAAAGCCGTTCCTTCAAGACAGAGGGGCGGTATTTTTGCGTATAGGTTCTATTCTTAGGGACTATTTGACCCTAAGCAGAAAGGAGGTCGATATTATCCCTACAGGGCTTGATTTTCTAATCAAGCTCTTTTTTTATGCCATCAAATAAAGTGAGGAGGCACAAAACATGGCAGATGATTTAAAAAAGCCGGAGGATGAAAAAACTACTACAGAAAATAAATCCCCGGCAATCGAACCACCCACAGATAACAAAGCCACTTCTAATCCTGATGATAATGTTATTAAAGGTGATTTTAACACAAAAAATCAGGAGGCGCAATCACAATCAGAAAAACAAAAGACCCATAAGAAAAAACCACAGGAAGTACTGCTGCCAGATAAGCAGCCCGCACAGCGTAATAGTACCCCTAAAACAGAAAAAATAACTATTCCCAATAAAGAGCCAAAAGCTGATAAGCCTGAACCTAAGCCAAAGCCTGATAAATCCGCTAAAGAAAGACCTGGCGCAAATGTTGGAAGTACCAAAAAATCAGCAGTGGAAGAAAAACCAAAAGCAGCAACTAATACTGCAAAAGAACCCGACAAATCTCTATCACCTGACCCATCCCCCGAACCTAAAGAAGCCCCGCGCATAGGGGAACAAGAGAAAATTGTCTACATCAATCTTTCCGAAATCACCCATTCAAAGGACATCCTTTCCAAGTAAAGCAAGATGCGGAAATGTCAGCTATGGTTGAAAGTGTCAAGGAAAAAGGTGTAACCCAGCCTACAATGGTACGCCCGCGAGAAGGCGGCGGTTATGAGATGGTATCGGGACATCGCAGGCAGATGGCAAGCGAATTAGCCCATTTTACAGATATGCCCTGTATCGTCCGTAATCTAACGGACGAGCAAGCCATAACTCAAATGGTGGAAGATAATACTAACCAAAGGGAAAGCATCCTGCCAAGCGAACGAGCCGCTGCCCTGAAAATGCAGTTGGACGCTATTAAACGCCAAGGTGTGAGAGTCGATGACGGCACTAAAGGCACCCGTTCTAACGAAATTGTGGCAGACCGCAACAAAATGACTGTCAAGCAAGTTCAGCGATATATTAAGCTAAATGAGCTTGTCCCTGACCTTATGAAAATGGTGGATGATAAGAAAATAGCCTTCACTCCTGCTGTTGAACTTGCTTTTATTAAACCCAAAAATCAAAACTATATTGCCATTGCAATAGAAGGCAATCAATCATCACCATCACTATCCCAAGCTCAACGCTTGCGGGAGTTAGACCAAAAAAATACGTTAAACCCTGATATGATAGACGGTATCATGTTAGAGGAGAAAAAGGAGGCTGACAAAGTGATATTATCAAATAAGGAACTTTCACAATATTTCGGTAACGACAAAACTCCAAGAGAAATGAAAGATGCTATATTAAAACTCCTTGAGGAGCATAAGGTGAAGAACCCGCCTGAACTTGGGAAGGATAAACAAACTAAGGCTGCAGAGCGTTAAATATTTTCTTTCTATTACCGAGTGCGAATTTATACTTCCATAAAGGTTTAGGATATAGCTCAAATTCGCACCATATATAATGATATATTTTTTATATATCTTCAAAGAGCCGGATTTTAATTCGGCTCTTTTTTAATGTGGTAAAACAAAGGAGCTGTTGATTTATGAGCAAGCCTAAACGTGGAGGCGGCACTTACATATATGACTGTTTCGAGCATTGGAGTGTTGAGGATTGTGCCTGTATTCATTGTATTAATTATGCTGGAAAAGGCAAGCCCTGTCCTCTTGATAAATGCTGCATAGAAGATATTAAGGAGGGGGCTGTAAGGCGGGAAGCAGCCGCAAGAAAGAGAAAAACAGAGGATAGTCTATGATTGAAGCCTTTATTACAAACCTAGGTAAATACAACGAAGGAGAGCTTCAAGGCGAGTATTTAAAACTCCCTGCCACAACAGAAGATGTACAGGCTTTATTATCACGAATAAATGTTGATGGTGTTGTGTATGAAGAATTTTTTATAACAAGTTACGAAACAGATATTCCCGGACTTAGTAGGTATTTAAGCGAATACGAAAGCATTGACGAGCTTAATTACCTTGCTTCTTTACTTGAGGGTATGCATAAATGGGAGCTTGCAAAATTTGAAGGGTTGGTGGTTTACAGCGATAATTCAGGTGCTAAAGATTTAATTAACCTTGCACAAAATTTAGAGTGCTATGAGTACTATCCTGATGTAAAAGACTATGATGACTTGGGGCATTATCTCATAGATGAGCTTGGTTTTGAGGAAATCCCTGAACGGCTTGTAAATTATTTTGATTATGAAAGCTACGCGGAGGATTATGTTTCCTATGAAGGCGGCGAGTTTGTAGATAGTGGTTTTATATACCGTAATGATGCTGACTTTGAAGAGCATTACAAAGGCAGAGCCGATTTGCCAGAGGAGTATAAAATATTTAACTATCCGTTACAAGAAAAGTCTATACAAAAGTCATTAGCCAACTACAAAGAAATGATAGATGGCATATCAAAGTCTGTAATGGAGCCAGCTATTGCAGTTGAGAGGAATCATGCCCATGAGAATCGCTAAACCTCTTAGGGTCAACATGGCTCAGAGTCCGCCTAAAGTATAGCAGTAATTTTTGAGTCTGAAAGGGGGTGTTTTATGCAAGAGGATATAGAACAAAGGACTGTTGCCATAGCAGCATCAGCAGCGAAATTAACAGGTCGGGTACTGGCAAAAGCTTGTATGATGGTACTGGAGAAAATTCAGGAGGAGTACAGTAAAAGCCAAGCTCCACACGGCAAGCAATCCGTCAAAAAGCTAATGAATCATGGTGTAGCCACAAACAGCATATCACTTGACGGCGGCAAAAGAGAAACAGAACTCTTTGACCGCATGGCACGGAAATATAACGTAGATTATGCTTTTCATAAGACAGAGCCAGGTAAATATCTCTTGTTTTTCAAGGCTAATCAAGCGGATGCTATTACTGCTTGCTTTTCCGAATACTCTAAATGTGTTATGGCACAGGGCAAGAGGCGACCTTCCATATTGCAACAATTACAGAAGTTTGCGGAGCGTATCACATCAAGAGTACAAGAACCTAAACAGCGTGACAGGGCAAAAGAGGCGGTGCATGATGAGCGGTAACATTGCGACTACTATCAAGAAATACGCCGTACCCAATATCCCCTACTTATTTATCATGTGGGCTTGCTTGAAGCTTGGCACTGCGTTTAGATTAGCAGAGGGAGCAAACATAGGTGAACAGCTTATAAATATCACTGATACTCTAGCCCCAGCATTTACAAGCTTTGCACCGGGACTTAACCCCTTTGACTGGCTTGTGGGCTTAGTTGGTGCGGTGCTAATCCGTATTTATGTACATGGGCGCACCAAAAAAGCGCGTAAATTTAAGCGCGATATGGAATACGGCTCCGCACGTTTTGGTACATCAGCCGATATAAAGCCGTTTATCAACCCTAAATTCAAGGATAATGTTATTCTAACAGGTACGGAATATCTAACCATGAACACCCGCCCTGCTAACCCAAGTAACGCACGTAATCTTAACTGCTGTATTATCGGTTCATCAGGTTCCGGCAAGACCCGGTTCTGGCTTACCCCTAATCTGCTTCAAGGGCATTCGTCTTATGTTTGTGTAGACCCGAAGGGGCAAATTTTGGGACAAGTAGGCACTTTCTTAAAGCGTCAGGGGTACAAAATCAAAATCTTTAACAGTATAGATTTTAGTCTTTCGCAGCATTACAATCCCATAATTTACCTAAAAACAGAATCGGATATTTTGAAATTTGTAAATGCTTTAATCCAAAACACTCAAGGAGAAGGCAAGGAAAGCGACCCATTTTGGACAAAAACGGAAACATTGTTATACTGTGCCTTGCTTGGCTATATCGTATTTGAGGCACCAGAAGAGGAGAAACATATATCCACCCTTGTGGATATGATTAACAGCATGGAAACAAAGGAATCTGATGAGAACTTTAAAAACCCTGTAGATTATATGTTCCTTGGTTTAGAAAAACGCAAGCCCGACCACTTCGCAGTACGGCAGTACAAGAAATTCCGTCTAGCCGCAGGCAGCAAAACGATGAAAAGTATACTTATATCCTGTGGGGCTAGGCTTGCGCCCTTTGATATCGGGCAGCTTAGAGAGATTATGAGCTATGATGAGCTTGAGCTTGACCGAATGGGGGATAGAAAAACAGCTACATTCTTTATTATTTCAGATGTTGATACGACTTATAACTTTCTTGTAGCTCTTGCTTTTTCACAGATGTTTACTCTTTTATGCGAACGAGCAGACAATAAGTATGGCGGCAGACTACCTTATCACGTAAGAGTTTTATGGGATGAGGCGGCGAATACCGGGCAGGTACCGCAGTTGGAAAAGCTTGTTGCTGTTATCCGCTCACGCGAAATTAGTTTATGCCTGTTTCTACAGGCACAGAGCCAGCTTAAAGCCATTTACAAAGACCATGCTGAGACAATTTTAGGGAACATGGACTCTGTTATATTTTTAGGCGGTCGGGAAAGTTCCACTGTCAAGGAAATTTCCGAAAACTGGTTGGGGAAAGCAACTATATCTATGCAAACAGAAAGCGTAACCAAAGGACAACAGCAGTACAGCCAAACCAAACACCCGAACCGCTAACAGGCTATGCGGCTATCTTGGTAAAACAGCAAGCCAAAAAAGACGGAACATACCCAACCACTCCACCGCCACAACCGCCACCAATAGCAGAAGTCAACATTTTAGAAATGCTTAAAACCATGTTGAGCGACCCACAAGCAAAAGCCAAAGCACAACGCATCACTTCTTTATCCGTTGTCAAATCTGCCGTTGAATTTTTGGAGCAATACAACATCACCACGCTATCAAAATTACAAAAAACCCTTGCCGCTACCGAAACCAAATTCGATACGGTAAACGAAAGAACCAAAGCAGTAGAGGAACGGCTGAAAAAACTAAACCCACTAATCAAACAAGCCGACCTTTATCTGCAACACAGAGAAATCAACAGGCAATACAAACAGCAAAAACCCAAACACAAATACCAATTTTTTGAAACCCACCGTACAGAATTAACCCTCTATCAAGCCACCGAGCGTTTTCTACAAGCCAACCTTGACGGCAAGACCCTAAACACAAAAGCATGGAATAAAGAAGCGGCAGAACTTACCGCAGAAAAAGATAAACTCTACCAAGACTACAAAGGGCTAAAAGAGGGCGTTCGCCAAATAGGGTTAGTGCGGCGAAGTGTCGAGCATATTTTGGACAACACCGAAAAAATGGAACAGCCACAGCAACAAAGACGGCACGATATGGAACGATAAGGAATGGGTTGCTGATTTTGTGAAAATAATCAGCAACCCATATGATTTATTATTATACGTTTTCAAGTGTTTCCATTACGGCTTTTGAGATATGCCAAAACATAACTGGAGCAATAGCATTTCCGATTTGTCGGTAAGCATCTGCCTCACTGCCTGCAAATTCAAATGAATCTGGAAAGGACTGTATGCGAGCGGCTTCTCTTGGCGTAAACCTTCTATACAGCTCCTTGTCAGGGTCAACAAGCAGAACAGGATCACGAGAGTTCAGGCTAACCTTTGCGAGGTGACTTGTTATTGTCAGGCAAGGCTCATCAAGATTTTGATATAATCCACGCTTCATATTACTTTTCGCGTTTTTCATACCTTGTACAGCTCGCTCAGAAAAATAGTATTTCTGTTCATCGATATCCAGTTTATGAACAGCTACTGATAATGGAACTGGTTTTTCAGTTGTTGTAGGTTCAGGAAATTCAAATTCCCTTTCTAAATCATTTCTAACGCCAATAAGAAAAACTCTTTCTCTGCGTTGTGGGACTCCATACTCAGCGGCGTTTATAAGGCGGTACGTTACTGTATACCCAGCTTCTTCAAACGCTTCTTTTACACGCTCTAATATTTTTCCTTTTTGCAATGTCATAAAGCCTTTAACATTCTCGGCTATAAATACTTTTGGCTTCTTGGCTCGAACAATCCTTACCATTTCCTTGTACAAGTTAGCACGGTCATCGGATGGGTCTTTTGTTGGATTAACAGTGCTAAATGATTGACAAGGGAAACCACCAACAAGGACATCATGTTCTGGAATTTCATCTTCATGAACATCTCTTATATCGCTAACCACTACATTTGCACACTTAAAGTTAAGCTTATGTGTATTGATTGCCTTTTGGTCGATATCCAAAGCATAAACTAACTCATATGGTAGCTTAGCATATCTCTTCCTATTGAAGATAAAGCCGCCAATCAATCCACGGTCAGCACCCCCACACCCTGAAAACAATGAAACAACTTTAAGCATTTTCGGTAGCACCCCCTTCGTGATTTATCACTTCATCCACCGCAGTATTACCAAAGTCAAGGCGATAGTTTGTTGGAACGGCTTGTATTAAATTATCTTTGCACTTTTGAGCTATGTCAGTTAGTACAAACATAATCACCGAATCACGCACAAGATAAACTCTGAAGATTGAATATGAATCCTTGTGTTGCTGTGAGGCCACCCACTCATTTCTTGTCATGCTAAGTGTATCAATCCAATTAGGATTATTTATATCGGGAGCTGTAACACGTTTTGTAGCTTTAACTTCAATATACTTGACAAAATCAGCATCGTCACCATTTTTAGCAACAACTGATTGAATGTCGTAACCAAGACCTCTTGTTTTTCCGAGATGTATAACTTTCCCTGCAAGCCTAAAGTTAAAATCTGTTACTCTACGCTTTTCATACTCGTAAACAAACCTTTCGCCCTCATCACCAATTGCAATTGTGCTTTCTCTATCTGATTCATTACTTGTCTTCTCATTTTCGATATCTACAGTGATTCCAAGCGCTTCGGCAGAAGTATCAAAATCCTTAGCCCGATCTGAAAGTTGTGAGAAATAAAAATCCCAATCAGTATAAAATGCTTTGCGACCATCGGCACTATCTAAGTCATAAGAGTATACATCAAAAGCAGGCTCTTGTTCATACATACTTGCAAATATTTGAACAGTTGCTATCTCATGTGGATTGATAGAAACTTCTCCATTTGTTACAATGACAAGGTTTGATAGTTCAAGCAGATTGATTTGTTCATTTATGTGTTGGTTTGCGTTAGAACCGCTTCCAACACTGCGTTCGACACCGTTTTTCTTATCTAAAGCAATAGTGTCGTATACTTCAAGTGGATTGGCTATCCCTTGAAGCACATCAAGAGAATTAAGTATATAATATCCGATATCCTTTTTAGTTAAGATTTCATTATTGCTTTTTGCCAGTAGCATTACTTTAAGGATAAAAGGGAATTGTCGAATATTTATTTTGCTATCAATTCGTTCTTTCACGGTATTGATTTTTTGGCTTCCATTTGGAAATTGCATTTTATAACAAATATCTTTGAAAAAAGCAGGTGTGTCACTGTCAGATAAGAACTTCAATGTTCTTTCGGACGGATAAACAATACCATCATCAGAAGTATAGTACATTCCGAATAATTGCCCAGCGATTTCAGTCCGATGATTGTTAAGTGTCTTAAGGGTGGGAGCAATAGTGAAAGCTGAGCTAAAAGTGTCGTTGAACTTTGATTTGAACTCATCAACTTTGCATGGACATACCGTATCAATTATATTCGCATAAAGCGGAAGTAAATTATCCATTTCGCTTTGAGATTTACCTCTAATAATAGTGCAACGATATTGATTAGCAGGATTATACATGAATTTCATGCTCCTTATCGAGTAAGATTTTTATTTCTCGTGCAATGGATTCGGCTAATAACGGAGGAACAGCATTACCAACTTGTTTCAGTTGGCTTGTCTTTATACCAACAAATTCAAACATATCAGGGAAAGACTGTATTCTTGCCGATTCTCTAACTGTTGGAACACGATTAGCCCTATAGTGGAAATGGTGATTATGCCCTGTATCTATGGTAAAGCATGGTCTTGAACTATCCATCCGTGTCCATGCAATATTTACTTTTCTTGTACTCCATAATTCTTCTGGAAGAGATTTATAGTTACCTCCATCAGGAACCATCGCTATTATCTCTTTTGTTCTTTCTTTATGGAGTGTTATGGAGTGGTTAAGTATTGAAGCACTTCCTGAACGCATCTTCTCTTGGTATTCTGTGTTCGCAGGTAACTGATAATCGATATTTTCACCAAGTACAGCATCATCAGGTACAAAATCTAAATCAGATATTGCATCCTCACAATTTAATAAAGGTTTATCTGCTTCATTTCCATTTTCTTTTTTAGGAAAAACAAACTCGCTAGTGTGTCTAACCTTTTTTGTGTTTATTCCTACCAAAAAAACTCTTCGTCGCTGTTGAGGGACGCCATAATTGTCTGCCGACAAAATTTCATAGCTAACCTTATAGCCTAAAGCTGTGAAATCAGCAACTACATTTTCGATGGCTTTCCCATTAAATAGCCGAACTAGCCCCGGCACATTTTCCAACACAAAAATTTTGGGTTTTATATCGCTGACAATCCTCACAAATGATTTATACAGCTCATTTCTTGGGTCATCCTCGTTTCTCTTGCCTGAAATTGAGAAACCTTGACACGGAGGACCGCCAATAATAACGTCAATATCATCTTTAGCCAAGTCAAGCAAATCAGTAATATCCTTGCCGTCAACCCCTATGATGTCCCTATTCAAGATAGTTGAATTAGGCAAATTATGCTTAAAAGTAGTTGTCGCATCCGCCCAAGAGTCAATACCTAATTTTACGTTAAATCCAGCCTGAAGAAATCCGAGAGAAAAGCCTCCACAGCCACAGAATAAATCAATTACGTTATACTGTTTCGACACTAACTAGCACCCCCGGCTTTAACTTCTGTAATTTCAACAATGTCACCAACATCACAATGGAAAACTTGGCAAATACGCATAAGTGTATCCATCGAAACAGAGTCGTTTTTGCTTAACTTGGCTATTACATTTGAACTCAATCCCGCCTTTTGACGAAGCTGAGTTTTGTTCATATTCTGGTCAATCATCAGTTTCCAAAGCTTATTATAACTAATTGCCAAGCGGCACGCCTCCCTACCAGTCACTTTATCTATGTATCTATACACCATAGTAACCTAGCTACACTCATTTGTCAATAAAATGTCCTCTAATGGTGATGTATTGTTCTTGTTTGTGCGTTTAATCTTTTCGGATAGGGAGGGGCAATATTTCTCATGTAACAAACATATCGTGATAAGTATTTTCAACAGCTTTGCTTAAATAAATATTTCCGATTCAAAAACAGTCCTTGACAACACAACCCCAATGGTATGTACTTAGGAGTGCCTGGGAGCGGTAAATCTTTTGCCGCAAAGCGTGAACTGCTTAACGTGTTCCTTGCCACTACGGATAAAATAATCGTAGTAGACCCTATGGGGGAATATTCGCCACTTATAGAGCGGATGGGCGGTCAAGTAGTGGAGATTGCCCCTAACAGCCTTCATCATATAAACCCTTTAGACATAATAAAGACCGTGACTCCTAATGATGAAAACCCAATGGCGTTAAAGAGTGATTTTATTTTATCATTTTGCGAATTAATTGTTGCAGGAAAAGATGGGCTGCAACCTATTGAGCGTACCATTATTGATAGATGTGTACGCTTGCTTTATAGGGATTACCTCTATTCCGACAAAAACAATATCCCTATGCCAACCTTGCAAGACTTGTACAACATACTTTGTGAACAGGAGGAGCCGGAGGCTAAAAGACTAGCTGTGGCGTTGGAGATATACGTTAGCGGTTCTCTCAATGCCTTTAGTTATGAAACGAATGTAAACCTTGATAGTCGTGTCATTTGCCTAGACTTAAAGCAGTTAGGCGCTGGGCTTAAAACAATTGCCATGCTCATTATGCAAGACCTTGTTTGGAGTCAGGTATCAAGAAATTTCGCCGAGGGTATTGCTACTTGGTGCTTCTTTGATGAATTTCATATGCTCTTAAAGGACGAGCTAACCGCAAGCTATTGTGTAACTATCTGGAAGATGTTACGTAAAAAGGGTTGTGTTCCCAGCGCACTTACACAGAATGTGAAAGACCTTTTGGCGAGTAGAGAAATAGAAAATATTCTTGAAAATAGCGACTTTTTGGTACTTTTATCACAGGCACAGGGAGACAGGCAGATACTAGCTAAGCAGTTAGGTATATCTGAACATCAACTTTCATATGTAACTCATTCAAACAGTGGTGAGGGATTATTATTCTTTGGTAATACAACCATTCCATTTGTAGACCGCTTTCCTCAAGGTGAAATTTATAGCTTACTTACAACCCGACCCGAAGATTTGGCGAGGGCGGGGGGTGTCCAAAAGATATAGCTACGATTTTGTTCGATATTTTATCCCACTAGGCTTGGTTAAATAAACCAAGCCTTTTTTATTTGGAAAGGAGAAATGCCATGAGTTCCGGCTTTAAGGAATACAAGAGTATATGTAGAACAGTGGGCGGTAATGAAGGTGCAAAGTGCAAATACAATACTCGACTAGATGTTTATGGTTGCGGCTGTAGTCATGATTGCAAATATTGTTACGCCAAATCATTGTTATCTTTTCGAGGTCTTTGGGATGCAGACGCACCAAGGGTTGCAAACTTGAAAAAAGTTGAGACGGCGATTGCTAAGCTTAAAAAGCACACTATTGTTAGATTAGGCGGCATGACAGATTGTTTTCAGCCTCTGGAAGAAAAGAAACGCATAACGCTTGAAACAATTAAATTGCTTAATGCGTATGATATTGGCTATTTGATTGTGACAAAATCTCACTTGGTAGCAAATGACGAGTATTTAGCGGTTTTTAATAAACGTCTTGCACATATACAAATATCGGTGACATGCTTAGACGATGTAATAGCCGGCGACTATGAACGTGCCAGCCCTCCAAGCAAAAGGCTTAAAGCAATTTATGATTTACATCGTGCAGGGCTAGACGTTGCACTTAGGTTAAGCCCTCTAATGGAAGAATATATTGACTTTGATATGCTTAACTCATTGTCTATCTCAAAGTGTCTGGTCGAATTTTTGCGTGTCAATTCCACGATTAAAAAATGGTTTCCAGCTGTTGATTACACCAAGTACACCGTTAAGCATAGCAATTATTACCATTTGCCGCTTGCTGAAAAAATACGCATTCTGCAAAAAATCAAATTTGGCAATATATCTATTTGCGAAGATGTCACCGAACATTATGATTACTGGAAAAAGCATTATAACCCGAATAGTGATGATTGTTGTAATTTAGGATTCATGGCGTGATATGTTTAATCATTGTATTTTTGCAGAAAGGAGTATAGATAACCATTGACAATACACATAAAATGAATGAGCATAAACGTGCTAATCGATTGCGGTTTGAATGTGAATCACAGGGCAATTCAGCGGTTGAAGTAGCTTCGGGACAAAAAGTCCCGAAATTAAAGCAAAAAAGAGATTTCCAACAAGGCGATAAAAACAGTGTACTATCTGAAACTATGCACTATGGCAGCGATACATCACCTTTGTCGCATAGTGATAAAAACCCCGCTTTTCGCCAAAATGATGAAGTCCCAACTTTCAAACAAGACGATAGCACATCACACGGCGGTGATGGTTTTACTTCAGGCAATAGCATTAACAAGGGCAGCGTTTCGGGGGGTGGAGGCATACCATCTCAAAAGGGCAAGGCAAAAACAGCCGCAAAAACTAAACCTACCAACAACCTCAAAGCTAAGAATAAAGCGGCACGGTCAACAAAATCAACTCAAATGCTACAACCCGCACAAGACAATATCCATGTGCAAAAAGCCCAACAAAAGGTTGATAAAATCGAAGGCAAGTTAGACAAAGCCCGTGAAGTTTTGGCAAAGCAGAAACCATATAAGCCCCCAAGCCTTATCAAGCAGGCAGGCACTTTCATAGCGTGGCGGTATACCCACAGAAAAATCCACCAAAAAATATATGAGGTGGAGCGTGAAAATGCTGGCACGGAATCCGCACATAAAATTGAACTTGCCGCCGAGGGTGCTTCTCATACTGCTACAAGAATTGTAAGACAGCGAATACGCACCCGACCTGTAAGGCGTATACGCAACTTATCTAAACGAAGCACAAGGGCAAAAGCTAACCATGCTTACCAAAAACTTCTACAGGATAATCCAGAGTTACACAAAAAGACCCTTGCACGATTTTATCACAAACAACGCTTAAAATTACGTTATGCTCAACAGGCAAGGAAAGCACAGCAGACGGCACATGGAGCAAAGCACGGCAGCAGTATTATTACAAGGGCTACAACTGCAATAAAAAATGCCGCCGTTGCACTTGTTAAGAAAAATCCTAAAGTGTGGCTGATTATCGCATTGTTCGGATTATTGCTTATGCTTTTGCAATCGTGTATGGCTATGTTTACAGCCATAGGTGGCAGCATGGGCGGTGTTGTTGGAGCGACTTCATATCTTGCGGAGGATTCAGATATAGACGATGCAACAGTTTTATATACACGTTTGGAAGCGGAATTGGAATATATGATTATCAATGCCGAGCGTGATAATCCCAATTTTGACGAGTATAGATTCAGCATTGGCGATATATCGCATAATCCCCTTGAACTAATTGCATTTCTAACGGCAGTATATAACGATTTTATTATTGCCGAAGTGCAAGCCACCCTGCAAGAGATTTTTGACGAGCAATATCAACTTGAATTTACCCCCGAAGTGGCAATACGCACACGCACGGAAGAACACACAGGCAGTTGGACGGATGAGGACGGCAATACACATACCTATACCTACACAGTTATTGTGGAGTATGAATGGCATATCCTCAATATCACTCTAACTTCTCAATCATTCAGAGATGTTATTTTATCACGTATGAACGAGGAGCAGACCGAGCGTTTTCACTTGCTTATGCTAACTCACGGCAACCGACAGTATTTACAAAGTCCCTTTGATTTTAACTGGCTGCCGTTTGTTACGAGCTTATATGGCTACCGCATACACCCTATAAGCGGTAATATAGAGCGGCATTGGGGGCTGGATATAGGCTTGGCAGAGGGTACGCCTATACTATCCGGGCAGGACGGCACGGTAATATTTGCAGCGGATGCTGGCGGTTATGGGCTTTTGGTTGTTATAGACAACGGCGAGGGGCTTGTTTCACGTTATGCCCATTGTTCGGCTTTATATGTGTCCGTTGGTGATGAAGTTGTTGCAGGGGATATTATTGCAAGAGTAGGCAGCACCGGGCAAAGTACAGGGGCACATCTGCATTTAGAGGTTATTAAGAATGGTCGGCACTTAAACCCCTTAATATTTACAGTTACTAATCATCATTTGGATTTACCTGCGCCTGCAAGCACTGATGATTTTATCACTATTACAATACCACTTACTGCTAATCACTATATAGAAATGCCTATAATTACCAACCACAATCTGCCTGTAACAATATTTACAGCATTTGAAAGTACCCCAATTGCGCCCATGAGTATGGAGCTTTTTGATTTGCTCATAACCGAGGCAGAGAGCCATTTAGGTACACCCTATGTATTTGGCGCAAATGGACCGCACGCTTTTGATTGCTCATCTTTTGTATGTTGGGTGTTCACTCATAGCGGAGTATATCATTTGCCCCGGACTACAGCGCAGGGGATATTTAACCAATCTACTCCTATACCAAGGGAAGAAGCACAGTCAGGGGATTTAATCTTCTTCACAGGCACTTTTTCTACAACCCGAACCGTCACCCATGTAGGTATCTACACAGGTGGCGGTTTTATGATTCATGCAGGCAGCCCGGTTGGGTATGCCTATATCCATACAACCTTTTGGGCAAGGCACTTTTACAGCTTCGGGCGTTTAAATTGGCAACAAAAGTGAAGGAGGATTTTTCTATGAACGCTAAAATACAGCGTGTATGCAATGAAATTGAGAAAACTAAAATCAAGATAAGTGAACAACAGACACGGCTTAGAGATTTAGAGAAACAAAAGACCGAGCTTGAGAACTTGGAAATTGTCAGCGTGGTGCGTGGGATGAATATTTCTATTGCCGAGCTTGCGGAAGTGCTGAAAATGGCAAGCTCATCTTCGGGACTTTTCGGCTCGAAGGCTGGAGTAAAGCCTACAGCAGTTGCCCCTACAACAGAAAATGATGACGAGGAGGTATAATAATGAAGATACGTATTTTAGCGGCGGTATTAACTGCCGTTTTTTTATTTAGTACAATTGGCACGGTAACAGTTTATGCCAAAGGTGACACGGCAGATAATGGATATTATTACGCTGATATTGCTCTTGACACTGCACTGCCTATTATCCCGATTACAGAAGGAAGCCCATCAACACAGACCCTTACCCCACTGGGGACAGGTACAGTCATTGATAATGTTACCAATGAGAACAATATAGAGTTTTTTACCATCACAAGCACGGCAGGGAATATTTTCTTCCTTATTATAGACAGGCAGCGTGAAGCTGAAAATGTATTAATGCCGTGACAGAAAGGGACTTACTATCCCTTGCGGAGGAATCCGGGGAGGATTGGGTTAGCGCAAGCACTCCGCCACCTGTTATACCTGAAACTCCACCTACACCAATAGTAGAAGTTGAGTCAGAGCCTATCTCTCAACCAGAACCAGAGCAAGGCGGCGGTATGGGTATGGTTGTTATCCTAATTATCCTTGCATTAGGCGGCGCAGTGGGGTATTATTTCAAGATTTACATACCTAAACAGCAACAGCCTGACATAGAGGATGATTTCGACTATGAGAATGATTATTCTGATGAAGATATGGGGGATGATGCTCCACTGTGGGATGTAGAAGATGAGGGTAATAAGGATGATGTGGAATGATAACTACCAACCCTCGCGAACTAACCCGCTTTGAACGTATTGCCATTAAAAAACTCGTAACTGAAATGTGCGCCAACTTTGACCGTGAGTATGGTTGCTTACCCTTAGACTGTGATTGTTATATGCTTAATAAGTGGTGGAGCGGTAATTATTGTAAGTATTTTCAAAGGTCAGTACTACCAATAGACCCCATCTTAGAGGCTTCTTTATTTGGAAATAAGACACCCATACAAGATACTTGTAGCATCTGCAACAAACCATTTATCCCTGATGGTAGGCAATTTTATTGCTCCACAGCTTGCAAAGTCGAGGGCAACCGCCACAGGAGCCGGGAACGGATGCGGAAAAAACGACTTAAAACTTAGGTTCAGTGTTACGATTTGGCACGTTGAAAAGCCTTTATTTTCAAGGTTTTACGCGTGCCTTTTTAAGGGGTTCGGGGTTTTATATTACCGCGCCCCCCAAATCGTAACATTTTTACATAGGCTATATCTTCGGGACATTTTGGCTCGGAGTGTGAGGAGGCGACAGTAATTAAAGTAAAGTCTGACAAACGCAGGCGCAAAATTTTAATACAAGCATGGGTAGATGAAGCCGAGTATGAAATAATCAGGCAACGCATGGAAGAAGTAGGCACGGTCAATCTAAGTGCATTTATCCGCAAGCAAGCCTTAAATGGTTTTATGCTTCATGTAGATTTATCCCCTATAAATGAGCTTGTTTATTTACAGAGGAAATGCTCTAACAATATGAATCAGATTGCCAGAAATGTTAATACATACGGCGGTATATATCCACAAGAGATTAAAACTTTGCAAAAAGATTATGAAGCACTTTGGGAGCCGCTGTCTGATTTACTGAAACAACTTGCGGAGATTACGGCACTATAAAGGGAGCGGTTCGCCGCTCCTAGTTTTTTTATGCCTTTCCCTCATCATTTTCACTTTGCTCTATATCCTCTATAACATTAGTAAGTAATTTGCTAAAATCGGCAGCGTTTTTGGAAGTGATGACAGGCTTGCCTGTGTCGGCCTCGATTGTTTTTCGAGCATCTCCAGCCACTTTTCCGCCCCTCTGTGCAACATTTTTATTTTCTGAAAATCCTTGTGCATCATGGACTTTTGCCAATTCCGTTGTAGTTGCCTCTGCAAGCATATTTAGTACCAATTCAAGGGTGGACATATTATCGCGCAAGTTTTCTTTTTTTAAGCCTTTATGACTTTTATACTGGCGCGTTGTCATGCCAGACCATGCTTTTGTAATCTCATTGGTTAAAATGGCGTATTCCTTGCCTTGCTCTACGCCGCGGTCTTGCCACTCGTCCGTTAATTCTTTGCGGACTTGGATAGCTTGCAAGCGTTGATTAATCCATTCGCGAGTATATCCCTTTTTTAGATAGGTTTCAAGGGCGCGGTCAATGGTTAGTTCCGGGTCTATAGTTTCGTCTATACGCTCCTTGCCAACCATAGCAAGCCACATTTTGAAAGGCTCTGCTTTTGGTGATGGGATAGATTGAATTATGCGTAATAGCTGTTCGGTACTGGCAACATCTGTGTTGTATTTTTTGCCGTCTGATGATTGTATTTTCAGTTGTACGATATTTTCGTACAACTGACTGCCCTCTGATTTTAGCTTGCGTTTTAGGTCGCTCCAATAACGCCGTGGGTTGTCTGTACCAACAAGTACTTCAACAACATCAACAACAGAGATAAGCCACTCCTCGCTTTTTTCATCCCATTCCATACGGATACGTTTATCTTCAAACAGTTGTATTTCATTTTTATCGTACACTTGGCTGTCCCCCAAAGCGAAAATATAGTCACCCTCTAAATATACAATAAATACAGTAGCAATCCAACCACAAATTTACCCTTGTTTATATACGCTTTTATTTCAAATCGACTTTATCAAATCATTCAAAGCATCTAATTTTGACACAATCCACGCTACAAAAGTTGGCAAGCCATAAGGACTGAGCAAGAAAGCAAATATTATACCTGCAATACCTGATGTCAGCGCAAATGATTCTCCAGGTTCGCCAAAGGGCCAGCCAAAAAAATATTGCAAAAAAGCAGCCAAAGCCCCAAGAAACAAAATACTCGATATGATATTTAGAATTATTGCACATTTCACAATCAGAAATTCACTTAAAGCAACGACAATAGTTAATACAAGTGATATAGGAAATAGCAGTATTTTAAGAACTATCCTCATATCCAACTCCCTAAATTAGACTGTTTACTTAATTAATTGTATCAAACAATTAGGCAATATTCAACATAAAGACTTAATTTTCGCAATCATAACAAGGAGGGCGCATATGGCAACAAGCCGAATTATTAAGCGGCATATAAGCAAAGGGCAAACTGTGTTTCAGGCACTATCCTATAGTTTTGGCTATGGACAAAACCTTGATAAAACCCGCAACGGTGAATTAATATCAGCCTATATGTGCGACCCTAAAACTGCCGTGGCGGAGTTTGTACTAAGTAAGGCAAAATACAAAGCTATCACAGGGCGGGAGCAGAAAAAGGAAAATGATGTTTTATGCTATCAGATACGCCAGTCATTTAGAGTTGGAGAGCTAGACCATGACACAGCTTTAAAAGTAGGACATGATTTTGCTATGCGTTGGACAAAAGGCAACCACGCTTTTTTTGTGGTATCTCATATAGACCGCCCTCATCCCCATATTCATATATATTACAATTCTACTGCTTTAGACTGCACTCGTAAATTCCGTGACTTTAAGGGTTCAGCGTGGGCGGTACGGAGATTATCTGACCGTATTTGTTATGAGAATGGTTTGTCTGTTATTGAAAATCCCAAGCTTAAAAGCAAGGGGCAGTTTAAGCATTATGGGCAGTGGCAAGGGGATAATAAGCCGCCTACATACCAAGAGAAGCTAAAGGCACAAATTGATATTTGCCTATCTGAAAAGCCTTCGGATATGAGAGCATTTTTACAGTCTATGAAAGTTGCAGGATATGAGGTGAAGCATGGGCGCGGTGGAGCCATCAGCTTCCGAACAGAAGGGCAGGCACGTTATACACGGCTTAGAACGTCAACGCTTGGAGAGGGTTACAGCCCGGAGGGCATACAGGCAGTCATTGAAGGTCGTGCTGCCTTGCAAAAGAATAAAACTAAAGCCACGCAGACAACCATATCAACTACCAATAAAGTCAACTTAATTGTAGACATACAAGCCAAAATGAGAGCCGGGAAAGGTGTCGGTTATGAGAAGTGGGCTAAGATTCATAACTTAAAGGCAATGGCAGCATCACTACAATTTTTACAGGAACATGGACTTATGGAATATGAGCAGTTGGAGCAAAAAGCAGCGGAGGTTACAGAGCGTTTCCATATCCTGTCCGACAAGATAAAATCCATCGAGGCTGATATAAATACTAACAAAGAATTAAAGGCGGCTATAGTTGATTACGCTAAGACCAGACCTATCTTCGAGGGTTACAAAGCGGCTAAATACAGCAATATATATCTTGCAGAACATGAGGCTGATATACTAACCTACAGAGCGGCGCAGGCAACTTTCAAGAGCATACTTGCCGGGGCGAAGCTTCCTAAAATGGATACTCTTAAAGGTGAGTACCGTAAACTGTCAGCAGATAAAAGTGCCGCTTACAAAGAGTATCGGGTGGCTCGTAAATCCATGCAAGATATTGTCGCTACAAAGTCTAATATAGACCATCTATTAGGGTTTACCGACCCACAGAAAAACAAGGATATGGAGCGGTAGCGAACGTGACGCAACAACAAGACGCGAAGCGTCAAGGTCGGGACATTTTGGCTCGACCTTGCGGGTTTGGGGCGCGCCCCAACAAGCTCAGTTTTCACAGATTTTCGCCAAGCGAAAATTTGTGAAAACACGCGACCGTAATACGGTTGCACTGCTTGCCGTTTTGTGAATCGGTTTAAATAAGGCTTTTGGCTTGAATATATTTTTCGTAAAATAGAGTTCTATGGATAGATGCAGGGAGTATTTTTATCATAAAGTACAAAAAGCATTTTTCAAGCATATCATAAATAACATCTTTTAAGGAAATAGCTTTATTTTAACATAAAGTTTTAAAAACATACTCTAAACTATTATTATAAACCATGTTAAATTATTGACACATTTTAACACAATTGTTATAATAAACGACAAATATACATCATATAATACTGCTTTTTTATTGCATTAAGGGCTTATTGCACAGAACAATTATAATATGATAAATTACAACAAATCAAACTCTAAGGAAGGCAAAACTTAATCCACAAAGGAGATGAAGTTATGTTTAAGAAAACAGTAAGCTTAATGTTGATATTTGTATTAATCTTCATATCTGTACCAAATGTTGTATTAGATAGTAGTTCAAGGGATGAACACTTAATATTGCTGGAACAGCTTTTAGCGAAAATCCAGAAGGAAACATTTGAGTCTATAATAAATTAACACGAGAATCTATTTTGTGAATATTCATGATGACTGTTCATAGAATAGATTTTCTTGTTTTAAACAAGGCATACTGTAAGTTAAGGAGGTATAGATATCCGATATGAAGTTTAATTTCAAAGAAATGAATAAAAGTAGAAAAATTATAGCTGTTGTAGTAGCTGTCGTAGTAATAGTGCTGTTTGCTGCATTTTTACTAATAGGTGGCAGACCACGGATAGGGCAGGCTATGCCCTTATACCGCTCAGCATATGACAGTTTGGGTATTTTTTACCTAAACCAAAACAGCATAACGGTGTACATACGTGAAAACGGCGAATGGGAGCCGTTTTTGGCATTGGAGTCAAGCTACCCTGGTGAGGGCAATGGGGGGGTATTGTTGCTGCGGAGATACTTAATACAGGAAAGGAGACCGTGGTCAACAATAGGCAATAGGGAACTAAGTCCAGACCCAGGAGTCTACTACCCATTAAGTGAAATAGATAATTGGCTTGAGACCGAATACTTTCATATGTTTTCACCGAGTATACAAGATAGGATATTAACCACCAATATAGAGGTATGGGATGGATTTAATCATGCCCCTGAAGGCACTTCAGCTATTCGTACAGTAACTGAATCAATGCCACGCAAGGTTTTTTTGCTTTCAGAAAATGAAGTAGGACAAATGAGAGGCGGTGCTACACGAGCTGCAGAAGGCGAGCCAATAGCCTACTTTCATCCTGGCTCAAGATATGGGCTTAGGTCAATGCAGCAAAGCTTAAGTAACTCACGCCGTGCAGCAACTCCACGTGACGAATATACTGGTGACAGAACTGTCCGCTTAGGGGGAGGGGGAGGATTTCACGGATACTCATGGTGGACACGGACTGTACGTTGGTCTGGAATAAATGGTACTATATTTGCTACCATGCATAATGGTGGTACGCATCATGTAATAAACCGCGACTCTACCTTCGTTCGACCTGCATTTACAATGTCAAGGGACACGGTAATAGAGTTGTATAGGGTAGATGGGAGGATGGTATATGTTATCCATGATTAAGTAAGAAAAAATATTACTAAGGAAAATTAAAAATCAATCTACAAAGGAGAGGAAGATATGTTAAAGAAAACAGTAAGTTTAATATTGGCATTTATTTTAATTTTTACATCTGTGCCAAATGTTGTCTTAGCCAGCAACTCAAATGATGGGCACTTAATATTGCTAGAACAGCTTTTGGAGGAAATTCGGCAGGAAGCTCTTTTTTCAGAGCAAGAGATAGCGCAAGCAGATACATATGTTTTTGGCGAAGAAGTAGCACAAGCACTTGAAGAGGCTGAAAGGCTTATGGCAGAGATTGAAGCTATTACTGTCGCAGTGAACGCTGCTGCCTTTGGTAGCGATTTTGTGCCTATGGCTCCTTTTTCGTTCATGCCTCTTTCTGCTCCTTGGGAAGGTGAAGGGACACGAGAAGAACCATTTTTAATACAAACAATGAATGACCTTGTGTTGCTCTCTGAAAACCACATGGATTTTAACAATAATAATTATTTTAGGTTAGTGAACTCGATAACTTTCAATACTTCTACAACATGGCAGCCCATAGGGGATAGTGTTAATCCTTTTATGGGCAATTTTGACGGCGGCAATAACACTATATCAGGGCTTCGTAATACTGGTGCCGCTGACTATTTCGGACTTTTCGGTCGCACTCACGGCGCACGGATAAGCAATTTAACCCTTGCAAACGTTGATATAGCAGTAAGAGAACATTCTGGCGCGCTTGTTGGCTTTGCTGAGGAAACTACAATTAACAATGTAGCCGTAAGAGGCAGTTTGTCTGTTCAAGGATTAAGAAACGGCGGCGTTGTTGGTGTTTTAACAAACAATTCTACAGTAAACAACTCAAGGTTTACAGGTACGATTAACAGCACAAGCACCCCAGGTACAGGAGTTATTGGAGGTATTGCAGGTACGGTAACTAATAATTCTGTTATTAACAATGCAACAGTCGTATCGTTAGGGATAGAAATCACAGGCTCCACTATAGGCGGCATTGCGGGAAGCATTCTTACAAACAGCAGTGTAACAAATTCCGACTTTGAAGGCTTAGTAACTGGAACCAGCATGACAGGAGGCATTATCGGTGCCAGTTCCGATGCAATGTCTATAAGAGGCAACCGTGTATGGGGTACCGTTACAGGCAGCTCCTCTGTCGGCGGTGTTATAGGCTTTGCTGGAGTAACCCCCGCTGGTATTGGTACTGGGCGGGAGTTAAGGAGCAATTTAAACCGTGCCACAGTAAGCGGAACAACCCAAGTAGGTGGTATAATCGGCATGAAGGGTCGCACTGGCACCGGAAATAACGGTATTTGGGTAATGGAAAACGCTAATCACGGTAATATTTCAGCAAACCAAATAGTCGGCGGACTTATAGGGCAATCAACAGGACCAGTAACTATAGCCAATTCGTATAATACAGGGGATGTAGCGGCAACCGTCACTAATATTGCAGGTGGTATAGTGGGACAGATAAGCGTTCTTTGGCCTACGGATGCCCACATAATCCGTACATACAATGCAGGAGTTATTACAACCGTAACAGGCTTCCCCGGTGCTATTGCAGGGATAAATAATGGAACAATAACCAATACTTGGATGCTTGTGCGTAATGTTGCGGATCGTGCTATAGGGACTATGCCGGGTATATTTATTGGCACACTAAGACTTAATTGGGAGCAAATGATAACGTTAAACAATAATATTGCGCCTCCATTTGACTTTGATACTTTTGAAAACAATATAGGGATTTTTAATAATGGTTTCCCGATTTTAATGAGCATAGATTACACACCACGCAGAGACGATGATATTGACCCGACAGGGCGCAGGATTACGGGATATTTTTATTTCCCTACTGGCAATGCGAGTATAGTAGGACGTGATTTTTCCGCAAGATTCTTCTGGGATGAGGATTATTTTGCACAACCTGCATCAGAATTTAATTATAGCCTTGCCACTATGTCTCTTTCATTTGCTATGTCGGCTTTTGGAAGCAATATTGGTGGTATGTCAGCATATGAGAATAAAGCAAGGAATGCTATTAGCCTTTTAAGCCGACTTGGTTTTGAGGACATAGATACAAACGAATATTTTAGACAAAAGCCTGGGATGGACACTGTAGGCGTGATAGCAGGGCATAGAGAGATTTATGTAAACGGCAATACGTACACCCTTATCGCCGTATCCACAAGAGGGCAAGGTTATGAAGCGGAATGGGCAGGCAATCTTACAATCGGTGCATCCGGCTATCATGAAGGTTTTTACAGGGCAGCTACTGAGGTGTATCGTTTTCTTATCGAGGATTATATAGACGTATACGGCAGTAATTTTCAAAATGATGTTAAGCTATGGATAGTAGGCTTTAGCCGCGGCGCAGCACCAGCGAACCTTGTAGCATCATGGATAACCCGTGATGAAGGTATTACAGGGATAGATATTGAGCCAGATAATATATTTGCCTATACTTTTGCTACGCCAAGACCGACGCCCCTCCCTCGGGAATACAGAAATATACACAATACTATAAACCTTGCTGATATTGTAACTCATGTTGCACCAGAGAGATGGGGCTTTCAAAGACATGGCTACGAAAATAGAGAATTGCCTGAAAGATATCATCTTTACGACCCTGCCGCATATGAATCTATGCTAAATTTCTTTGTAGGCTTGGATACACCTGCTACAGCATCATCTATAACATATGTACGTGGTCAGAGACGGCATATTGTTGAGGCCTTTGTGGCAAGAGAATTTCTTACAGTGCCAGTTTTAGGACAAACTCCAGTTCCAATAAGAGATAGAGAGACACTAATGTCAACCTTTATAGAAGGTATGTCGTATTCAGTATTTGGCGGTTTAGGGTACAGGTCAATTTATACAGAATATGAGCAATTAATCAGAGCAATTATAGCAGGGAGGCAAAGCGAGTCTCCGATTGCAGAAAGACGCCCATGGACAAGCGCAATTGATAGTTTTACTGGGTATATTTTTGAGGACTATCACTGGATTTCTCTGCTGGCACTTGAAGCGAACCCTCTTAATCAATTCAACTTATCAGAGCATTTAGCGGATGTCTTCTCCGCAAGCATAGCACATGAAGGTATTGATATTTATGAATATGTAGATATGTTACCCGAAGCTATACATTATGTATTAAGTAGCCTTTTAAGTGCATTATGGGCAATGGGATCTGATGATATTGCCACTCTTTGGCATAATTTTGACATTTTAGCCCCTGCCCACTATGCGGAGCTATATCTCGCATGGATGATGAGCCAGGACGAAAACTTTGGCGGCACTCCTTTTGACTTTATTGCCGCCATACGTATAGTTCGCGTAAACAGCGATGTTGATGTCCGTGTTTACAGTACTGCAAACGGTAAGCTTATGGCTGAAATAATCAACGGTGAGTCGCAAAATGTGAGCCATCTTATAGCCTCTGTTAACGCCGCTGGGGAAAAAATACTCTATCTCCCTGCTGACGGCAGTTTTGATATGGTGCTTACCGCAACAGGTGACGGCACAATAAGCGTATCAATAGGGGAACACAGCCATGCCATAGGCAGACTTGCAAGGGTAACAAGCTGGTTTGATGTTCCTGTAGAAACAGGAGATGTGCTTAACGTGGCACTTCCTCGCTTCTCAGCGGAAGATGCGGCTAATATAACAAGCGGCTCTGACGTTTCATATGTTTTGAGAGACGGCGTGGTTATCGTGCCTCCTGACAGAGAAGTATCAGGTGAAGAAGCGGTTCAAGAAGCTAGACATACGGTAAATATCGAAAGTGCAAACCCTGAATTAGGCATGGTTATGGGGGGTGGCTCTTATGTTGAAGGGTTCCTATCCCAAGTCATGGCGATACCTTTTGAAGGTAATGAGTTTGTAGGCTGGTATATAAATGATGAGCTTGTTTCGCAAGAAAATGTATATCGTTTTAGAGTTTTAGGCGATACGAAGCTGATTGCTAGGTTTGCACCTGCCCCTGATGATGGGTTACGTATCTACGTCTCCAACCACGTAGAACTTATGGCCGCGGTTGCATCCGCTCCAATCAACGGAGAACTGCTAAGCATAGTAGCTACACAAAGCTTTGATGCTCAGCCCGGCAACCAAATAATCATACCAACAGGCGCAAATACAGTGCTTGCAAGCCAACCAGGCAGTGTCTTTACATACACACAAACCAACCTAAACCGTAGGCACTTCATGGTCAACGGAACATTAACCCTTGAAAATATCATTTTATGTGGTGATGAAGGCTTAGCCCACAACCGAGGCGGTGCTGAA
>Ga0123352_10001101_pt1 | contig 35016 bp, 21 predicted proteins | sample TergutLab28metaG_FD_89700 | JGI IMG/M metagenome (GOLD analysis project Ga0123352, IMG submission 89700) | Labiotermes labralis P1 segment gut microbial communities from Petit-Saut dam, French Guiana - Lab288 P1 | ecosystem: Host-associated > Arthropoda: Insects > Digestive system > Gut ...
CAGGCTGAAGCACCTTCAGCCTGCTACACGGATACCACCCCAACCCAGCCACACCGAAACTCCAACACGCATCGAAACAAGAACACACGACCAATGCGTTGATACAATAGAAAAGTCGCAGGCTCCTGATGATGGATGTATTCATGCCCGAAACATGTTCAGCATAGAAGAAGTGAAATAAAACTTAATAACCAGTGACATCAAGTTGGTCTCTTATTCTTCAACTATCACAACGGTACACGGTCCAATACACATAAGACCAGAAATCAAGTTTTCTTTAACACACAAATCAGTAAATTTAAATGTGTAAATTCATATTTCCACGTCAGAAACAGCGAAAATGTTGTCGCTATGAGTAAAAAAAGCGACCTCCTTTTCGTATCGTTTCGATTTTCGTTGTTTGTAGATCTACATAGGTAGAGAGCTGGTAAGATACAGATACCAGCGATCACTGCCATTACTTAAAATCGCCATTACTAATAAGTAACTTTCACTGGAACTGTAGTGGTTAAAAATCACTGGATCGCCTGTCTGTACAAATACAAATACTTTATTCCTTACATGTAACAGTTTTAGGGGTAACTTCTAAGTAATCACAGTGTAACGGCAACAACGACCGAGCGTGCTGGTAGTTTGTGATGTAGAACGAGATTGAACCGTAATTGAATACTGTGGAACTCTGTGCTATATATTGAGACTTTACAGCCTGTGCAGCTTAACGAGCCTCGTTACACACCCTGAGCCAATCACACATCTTTGGTTGTTCCAAGTTTGTGCATGCTTATTAACCAGAAGTAGTTATTGACAAATGCGTAACACTTCAACAGCTATTACCTTCACATTTCACCTTTTCTACAACAAGACTGCTTATCTTCGAGCCTCTTTAAGCTGGTAATATATCTCTCACTTGCCTCTCACAACATGACAAACACAAGCTTCGTTAATCTGTATATTTATGTTATGTTACAATATTGAAATTTTTTTTTCTAAGTTCTTACTCGTCAGTACTCCTCTCTTTTTTGTTTCACGCTATTCCTCACAAGGCTACTGGTGTTATCCTCTAAAACATATTTATTTCTAGAAGTTGTGACGTTTTAAAACTTCCGAGAAAGGAACAATCTTGTTATAAATATTGAAAATTAACATTTTTAGGTAACTTATATTTTGAGTTAGGAAAGTTATGCCGAACACGCTGGTGTTGCAGTACCGCTAGAGGCTTTACCTACTGAGATACGAGGATGTTATTTCCGAGTTTCATGTGAAAACCGCCCATAGCAACTGAGATATTTGGTTTTTTTTTCTCTAGCGAAGCGTATCTAGGGCTTAAATAGAGGCCACAGCATTCTCTTTCTAAATCCTTAGTCCGTCCTCGAACATTCGACGCTTCATAACCTCTGCTGTATTGGCTGTAGCCAACGTTCTACCACCATAGAACAGACTGATATCTCTCTCTGATATGTGCTCTCGCTTTTATGTAAACAAACTGTATAACTAAATTATTTTACATTTACCCAATATTCATGTCTTTTGCTACGAGTGACAAATTATTTTATACGCAACTGAATCACGGGCCAGCGCTGTCCGTGCGAGCTCTTTTAATAAGTAATTCATCATGTAAGCACACAACGGGATGGCAAAATGTTATCTCTTAGTGTACAGTTGTCTAGTCCTTTAACACAACTCTTTCGTTTTACAGGAAGCATCGAATGACATATTTGTATTTTAAATAGCCTTGAGTGTTTCAGTGAGGGTCTTCCTAACATGCAGTTGTTGGGTCAGAATTTTTCCTAAATAGAGAGTAAAATTTATTTCTTGAAACATGTCTGTTTTCGCAACTGTTAATTCGACCCTATTCCTAGTCATATTAACCTTTCAAAGTCTAACGGTTTCTCTACGTACCACCAAGTTTAACATTCAAAATTTCTACATGTTGCTCGCTTTGCTTTGAGTGTTTGTAGGGATCTCAGAACAGACTCTTTTGCGTCATGCACCATTAACTGATTGGTTTTTGTAACCATGGTAGAAAGTGTTTACCGCGCGGTACGGACTTATTCCTTATATAAAGCAGATTACGTTTCGCCTTAGAAGGTTAATCCATTCCATTCCATACCCGAAAAGTCTTATTTTGTAATATCCATTTTTTATATATCCTTCTATCTAGGCGTAGATCACCTGAGTGATATCTTGTGGCTTTTCGACCTTCATTTTTGCAATGACGACTACATAATTAGGTGTAATATACAGGGGCTTATCTTGTGTTGTTTGACCCATTCCTTTTATGTTAGGTTTACAGATCTGTAGTTTCCGTAACACATTGCTATATAATACTATCAATTAATGTTCTTTCCTGGAAGTTAAATCTACGGTTTATCCTTAAACAAACAAATTTACGTATAACAGAATTTACGGTAAAAGATGATTCCTGCTACAGGTAAGAGAGTGAGCCGGTTCGCATGGAACAAGTCGACTCCCACTGGACGGAATTAAAGAAAAGAAACTTTATATTGGGAACTTTCAGTAAACTCCGTCGAGAAAATTCAACTTCCATCAAAGCCTGACAAAACTAGGGGGCACTTTACACGAAGACTTACGGAAATGTATGGTAATGCCTTGCTGAATTCTCATTTGGTTTAGATAAAACTACAGATAAAACTCGTAGGAGAAATAAAAATAAACGTTTATTCAATTACTTTTTTTGCGAGAATCCAGCCGTTTGCGAGATAATTAAAAAGAACACGGAAGAGACAGCCCATAGATAATCCATCTTAATATAGGAATAAACCAGATGTGATTTTCACGTCGGGTATTTAAGGAAGAAGTGAAACTTGCATTCATAACGTCTAATTTCCTTTTCTCTGGTCCGGGTGAGATTTTTTGGGTTAAGATAATTGTGCGTGACGGATGATTAAGAAAAAATGAAGTTCACAGTCATAATATTCAATATTTTTGATACTTCATTACAATCAAATAATATGGCGCCACATACATTAGTTGAGATTTGTTGCAATGTGATGTAATAACCCAGTGACGTAGGCTTCGTGTTGTTACCCATCGTTTTTGTTCAGCTATAGATATTTATCTTCTTGTCGTTTCTATCATACGTAATTAGGCACATAAAAACAGGCAATCCTTTAATGTTTAATGATTGTATTTGGTAATGGCAAAGTGAACCCTTGTACAGGCACTGAGGCTCTGTACAGGCCGTACGGCCCATAGGGGGAGTAGAGGTATAGCTCTACTCTTTCTTGACCACGGCACTAGAAAGGGGTGAGGAGTCAGCGTCACGCCCCGGCCGCTCTTTACCTCGGGAAAGACCCGGTACCCATTGTACAGGAGGCTGGGTGGGCCCCAGGGCCGGTCTGGACAGGTGCGGAAAATCTCGCCCCACCGGGATTCGATCCCCGGACCGTCCAGCCTGTAGCCAGTCGCTATACCGACTGCGCTACCCGACCCACAATGATTGTATTTAGGAACATGAAATTTGGTATGTGAGCGTATTGTGAATATACGCATAAATTGTGTGCAAAATCTTGCCTATAAATAAATGAGTACGAAATATTTCGCCGGGCTGAAATGTTTAAGCTATTTGCGACCGATGAATTTAACACGAACAAAATTAACATAGACGTACAGACAGTTGGTTTTCCAAAGAAATATAAAAACGGATCCTAATAAGAGCAGTGACGTTCTATAATATAATACAATCAGTGAACGATAAAGAAATACGTGACTCCAGTGGATTAAGTCGTATGGTCACTTTAGAAAATCCCAGAATGCAAAGCAATGAAGGCGCCTCAATTTTACTTTGTACCTACATTATGTATCGTCTTTATTATTGAAAGTGTATTCAGTGACGTACGGGCTGAGGCTGAAGAAATAACTGAACATGTAATGTATAATACAGCTTAACATATACAGGTGGCAGCATTCCGACAGATGGATGTGCCGCTTGGATTGGTGTTAGAATAAAGAAACATGCAATAAAAGAGGCCGAGTATTAGCGTGTGAGAGAGTCAGTCCACTTCTAAGTGAGGTCCACGATGAGGTGGAAGAAACAATTGAACATCAGCTGTATTCTGTGTGGGATAAAACCTGAGGCCGAATAGAGTGTTAGGCATCGGGAATTTTAACACAACGTAGCACATGCAGATCGTATGATTTCGATGGATGATTTTAACCCTTGGTTTGCTCTATGAAAGTGGCAGGCAGTCCGTCATATGATAAGTACTTGGCTGATATCTATTGGAAGGGAATGGACACTGAACTGGCGTCATGGCAGGGGTAACCGATGTAAAATTTAATGAAAATGATTGAGTTAGACCGCGGTTATGTTGTGTTAGGTAAATAAGACAAAAACAGTTAAATCTTTTTAAATGTGTTTTTTTTTAAGTTCTTGGTGTAACAGTGTCCGTAAAGTATAATTATCTGTAGATACCACTTTCTTGGATCGAATCCCGATGGGGACGAGATTTTCCGACCGTCCAAGCCGGTCTTGGGGCCCACCCAGCCTCCTGTAAAATAGGTACCGGGTCTTTCCCGGGGGTGAAGTGCGTCCGGGGCGTGTTGCTGACCACTCACCCCCTTCTAGTGCCGCGGTCATGGAAGAGTAGAGCTATACCTGTGCCCACCCTCTGGGCCACACCGGGCCTGCAATGGAATCAATTTACCTTTACCTTTTACCTCTTTCTTAGTTTACGTATGCGGATTGCCTGTATACACACGAAATCCTTGACGCCGAATGTCATTGTAAGTTGCCAGGAATTGTAAATGGACATTTTAGGGCGTTCTTAAGTACGACGAATGCCTCTAAGTTGAGGAACTTGCAACCAGACCTATTTATATATTTTGACTGGACGTTGTGCAAAGTAACTGTGAAGTAAATATTTCCAATGTTCGTCTCTTTATTATCTGACAATTTCCTTTTAGACACCTGTTATTCCGGTGCCATAATTAACATTTGCATGCATATAGCCACAAAGTAATACCACAAAAATGTTCTTTTTGTTCATTCTCGTCGCTTTTTGTGTAGGTACTAAAAAGTAACCCCACCTTTATCTACCTCTATTTGAAACTTTAGTATCTGGTACGGGAACAGAAGAGTTGTAAAACGTACAACTTGAAGACTTAGGATCATATGTTCTTTACCGATGAGTGTATGGTGCATTGGGCCGCTATTCTGGGTAGGGGCTGGACTACGTGTTGAAGGAAGAGGGACCGTGTTTCGATTTTGAGCAAGATAAGGAGCTTTTGTACTTGTCTAGAGCGTTCAGACCAACTTTGAAGAAAAACCGGCCTCCTGTTCAAAGTGTACTTGATCTTTTTCACCGTACTGAAGGGTCGGAGAGTGAAGCACATGTCTGAAGTTGTTACCGATGTTAAAACTTTAAATACCAAGGAAGAAATAGATCTAACTAGGAGGATTATATTCTTCTGGGCTCTGATGCTGCGTCACATCCAAAGAGATTTGAATCCGCTATTATACCGTTGCACCAACCTCGGTTCTTCGTGTTCGTATACGTTCTTTGTTTGATATTGTTTAGTACAGTGTGGACGCGATCGAATAGCCCAGGGGTGGCGAACCAACGGCAGGCGGCATTTACTGTTATCCCATATTTTTTCATTTCTTTTGCCCGAACGGCATATCTATATTAAAGAATATGCGTATGTAGAGTACACACATATTTGACTGTGTGGGGATTGTATGTGAATTACCGTCGCTACCAAATAACACTGCAGTGAAACATTTTTACACAAATTGGGAGCGGTGCGACGTGTTGACTGGACTGGACATTTATCACTGGAGCGCCGGCCTGGCGGTGATTGAGCGAATACATGACATTGGACAAAATGTTTTACCGTCTTCTTTTTTAACATGAAGTAGTAACAGCCCTCAGTAACAGCCCTCAGCAACTTCTACATTTTCTTGCATATCGCATTTCTCGGGGAGATATTTATACGAGGTATAATAATTGTAATGTGCATTAATTATACAGTATAATTATAATATGCATAAATAATTAAGTAATTAATAATAACTATGGAAATCTCCAAGACCTTATTTTGCACTTAAAAATTCCCACGGGCACGCGAAAAATTTCTTCGAGATTTACAGACAACTGGGGCAAGCGCTCTCAAACACTTCTCCGGCCCTGACTTGGTCAGTGTAGGGGCTAGACTGCGTGTTGTACGACAGTGGAATCGTGTTTCGATTTCGAACAAGGGAAGGAGTCTTTGTATTTCTCTAAAACTTTCATGTTGTCTCTGAAGTTCAACCAACCATATGTCAAAGTGCACCTGTTCTTTTTTTCCCCCCGAGATAAAAGGGCCGATATTAAAAATGGTCGTAACTGTAACTCAACTGCCCCTACACCTTCGTTGCGTCATGCTTAAAAAAAGAGCACATTTATTGCAGTAAGACATTATTACTCGTTTTGCGAAATATCATACAGAACACTTGTTACCATTCAGCATCGGAAATCACTTGTGTTTGAGGAACGGTAAAGTAATTTGCGTTAAAAATTGGCACACAATCCATTGATATGTGACAGACCGGATTTCATACCCGTACTAGAAATTAGGTTATAAATTTTCCTGCATTCTAATCTCTAGGTTTTTAGATCGGGCCTGGAAGACGCGTTTAGACTGATTACCAGAAAGTATCCTCTAGTGTAATCCGTTCATGATTTCTTTGTGAATTCAGTTTTCGTTTGTAACATTCCTTTCCAAATATTTTAACTTTACCATACCTTCGTAGTTGTCATTTGTTTCTTGTGTATCGCTTTTTAACCTGCATTCCGTAATTCAGCTTAAAACTCAATTTTGTAGCTTAAGAGGGCATAGACCTGAAGCCGTTCATTCCAAGTTCGAACCCGGAAACAGGCTTCCTTGAGATGTAAGGGTTTTATTTAAAAATCACATTATTTTTTTTTTTCGGTTTGCGTCAGCAAGTCAACGTTTGTTCTGCTCACTCTATTCCTGGCTTGGGCTTCAGCTTAGCAAGCGTTGTTGCAGGTGTGCGGGGATCGTATTACAGGGTTGATGTCAGGAGGCCAACCGACTTTTGTGGCGGAAGCTTTATCCACGAGATACTTCGGAAATATCAAGGCAGCGAGGAGGATGTGTGTGTGCTCTGGTAAACATGTGATTCGACTTCAATAAAAGAGGCCGTTTTCTTTAACTTCGATTTCACCTATCTTCCCTGTCGTCTCCATCCCCCCGTTATAACATGTGACGAGGAGGATCACTAGAAAGGCAGGGGTACAGACCTTATTGGTTCAGACTGGTTTTTGTCTTGTTGATGTTGAAGTATCAACACGACAAAAACCAGTTCCATTCCGGTCCTGCCAACAGCCAGTCAACATAAACGGTAGGTTCAACAAATTTACTTTACGTAACAACTTATTGCATTTCCTGAAATATTTTTATTATTTAATACCTTTTAACATAATCTGAAATTTTACGGACAACAAAATGTTTTACGATTTTTAACGACTATGTAAATATACTTAAGTAATTTTAAACAATTCCATAATTTTTAGCATGACATATACCATTTGCTGTGTATACAGAGAAATGTCTCACACCGCAGTTACAGAGAAAATTGAAACGCGTACTTTAGATTTAATAATATTTTTTCTAGAATCAAGCCGTTTATGAGATAATGTTGAAAAATAATGTAGAGCCGTACAGGGCACAACAGACAAAATATGGCGCGTGTTGGATACCTAAAAGAAAGTCTGCAAACGCACTCGTAATATGTAATAATTATTGTTATTCCGCAGCAACATTGGTTGCAAGAACGCCCCTCAATTTTACGTTATAGGTACGTATGTTTTCTGTCTTGTTTCTCTTTCTGAAAGAGTCTCAGGTCACGCTACCTGTTTCCGAATGAAATCCGTCTCAGTTTTCTAAAGGGTAGGCCTGCTGGTGGATGTGGTATTTATCTTTATCCAACGTCCTGTGTATAGTCGCTTTGTTATGAATGGGTGATTTATTAATGTCACAGTCTTCCTTCGCCACTACAGTGGACGAGATACGTTCCTTTCATTATTGATCTATGTTTTTACTCTCTTTATCGGATCCTTTGATACGATTTTCCTTAAAATAAAACCCGGAATGACCATTGGTAACAGAAGTTATGCAATTTGCAAAGAGTGAAAATTTATTCAATAGTGCACAATGTCAACAAACGGTACTTTTTTTTATGGGACTCGACGCCACGTCTTTGCTTAATCGGGTCTTCACGTTTCGAAGAGAACCCCCAGCACTTTCGTTTTCAAAATCCTAGAAACCCGCGAAGAATGGTCTTTTGTCATGAATTCTGTGTATAAGCATTTGACAGGTAGGGGCTACTCCGTACGCCGCAAGGTAATATAAAATAGACGAAAACGTGAAAATCCACATAGAGCATGTTGTAACAAATGTTGGAAATAGTCATGCGTCATGGACCCTCGTTCTTAAATCTGTCAGTCTGGTATATTTGACAGGATTCTTCCGCACTGTAACCACGTAGCTCAGACTTCTTCAGAAAGTAGCAACCGTTCACCCAGTCAGTGTCTTACAAATCTCTTGTGGAACAGGAACGCACAGTGCGGTCCAAAAATTTTAGGACTGATATTTTTTTTTAAATCGAAGACACGTGAGGAAGACACATACCTTTTTCTTATTAAAAATAAGCAACATTGGCATATATAGAGGCTTTTGCGCCGTCGTACAGTTTCTGAAAAGCTGCCGAAAATTCCTCTTTTTGGAACTTCTTTAATTCATCATTTACGGCTTCTTGGATCTCAGCAACATCCGCAAAATGTAGTCCTTTTAACTTCATTTTCAACTTGGGGAACACAAAATAGTCTGGCGGAGATAAATCTGGGGAGTACGGTGGGTGATAAAGGTTGTAACATTTTTTGGAGTCAGAAATTGGCAAAAACCTTTAAGATTTGTGAGCGGGCGCATTATCGTGCAACAAAAAAAAAATCTCGACAGCAGAACGCAGCTGGACAAACCCGTTGAATGCGCTACAGGAGGCGATCCAATACTCCTTTGTAAAATTCTGCATTTACTGTTTTTCCTTCTTGTACGAATTCTTTGTGCACTACGCCTTAAGAGTCGAAAAAAATTATCAACAAGGTCTTCATGTGGGACCTTTGGAATTTCAGTTTTCTTCGGCCAAGGGATTTCTCACCAACCCAATCAGAACCCTGTCGCTTCGTTTCGGGGTCATCGGCAAAACACCAGGTCTCAAATCCCGTAATAATTTTGTCTGCATCGCCCATTGCGATAATGGCTTGGCAAGATGTGACTCGATCTTCCCTTTGCTCAGGTGTCAAAGATTGTGGAATGAAACGTGCACACAACTTTCTCTTTCCCAAATCCTCTTTCAGAATCCGAAGAAGTACAATCTTGGGGATGTTCAAAGATTCTGCTATCATTCTTGATGCGATTCGGCAGTCATTTTTTATCAAATCGGCAACAGCAACAATGTTTACCTCATTTCGAGTCGATTTTGGACGGCCACCTCTCTCGCCATCTTCTATCAGCTCCCTTCCGTCTCGAAATCGAGAATACCACCTAAGAGGGTTTGATCGGTTCAGAGCCTACTTCCCATAAGCCTCTAGCACCAGTACTAGCGTTTCTGTCGCAGATATACCGGCTTCGAAACAACATTTTATGGCACCTCTCTGTTCATTTCCCCCATCCATGACGTATAAAGAAAACTGACTTTACAAGACATGTTATAACTCATACACTGTCGAAGATAAACAAACGAAGCTCGGTGTGTGAACGGATGTTGATTGATAGTACTTAGTGGATTGGCCGATAGATCGCTCTAATTCTGTTATTTAAAAAAAAGTAGTCCTAAAACATGTGGATCGCACTGTGTATTTTACCTTGTATAAAACAGCCCAACAGAGTACCCTGTTCTAAGCCAGACGATTCCACTCAACACCTGCGCAGTCTGTTTAAGTTCCTCCCATGTACTTGTGAGTCTTCTCAGATTTCGCCAATGTTTAGGTTTTCCTAAAGAAAAAAATGACGCATTACTAACGCCTGGCATGAGTGTTCGATGCTGCGTCAAAAACTTTTTTTCATCACCCTCTCATGTTTTGTAAAAAATGAGAAATTTTAGCGTTTGTGTAGTGCACTTTCAATACTGAGATTGTGGTGATGATGATGATGGTGATAATGACGACGACAAAGAATATGATGATATTAAAGCAGTAATATGAAAGTAGTTTGCTCACAATTAATGCTCAAATTCCTTACGCGAACAAAATGTCGAAACCTCAATTTGGAAGCACTCAGTGCATATATATATATATATACACACACACACATATGCTTTTACGTAGAGAGAGAGAGAGAGAGAGCGATGTTGGTAAAAAGACAAACAAATACAGTATAAAAAGAAAAGAGAAAATCACCTTCTTGATTGATGTCAGTTGAACCGAGAGGAAAGCTGTGGAGAGAGAGCTGAGAAGGAGCTGAAATGTGAGACCTTCAGCGTATAAATTAAACTAAGTCAGATGTGGAGTGCTACCTCAGTTTACTGATGCAACACGAAGGAAGCAGCAATAGAATGTGTCGCCATATACCTCGATGTGATATGGTCTCTTTACAGACGACGGCTGTACTTCGAACCGAGCGCATTTTTAAAGACAAAAACTGCAGCTGAAAACTTGAAATCACAGAAACGCATATCTTCTGTGATCTAGCACAGTCATTACGAATACTGAGAGAAAGCGAAAGCCTCAATGCGACTTCGCATGGAAGCATAACAAACAAGTTGGTATCGTGCGCACAGCGTTGCGGTTCTGGTGCATTCACCTCGTTATTGCCACTGATTTCATATTCGAAAATGCTGAATTCCGATTATCTGCTATAATTAGTGTAAAACTATTTCAAGCAGAACACTGATAAATGCATATATATGAAATTTCATTCTAGCTTTTTATACAACACACAGTGAGTTACACTAGTAAGAGATTTATAATCGTTCAGCCTCCATTGTAGCCCCTTTGCTAGGAAACGGTGAAAAGGTTTAGGACGTCTTATCACATAGAAGAATTAAGATTCAGAGCCATGTTTTAAATCAGTATATATAATAACTGAGTTAATTACTAAACAAATCAGTATATATATATAATAACTGAGTTAATTAATAAATATATTTTCAATGCAGTGTAACGGAAATTGGAAATTATTGTAAGCATAAGTCTTGATGTAAAATTTCCATTATATTTTCCGATATCAGCCTGGACAGAAACGGCTGATAATGTTCCCATAATATTCTTCAATATCACATTTAAGCAGATCCTTTCAGGTCTTCCCGAGTTACATGCATACATACGGAAGGACTGACAGCCCATATAGGGGTTTCTCGAGGAAGGAAACACACCTAAGAGCGTCACAAGAGGAAAGAAGGGTACAGAACAAGTATGAAACTCATAGAAAGGAGCTTGTGAAAATTACAAGGAGTTAAAATCGTCAGTATACATTTTAAGAGTTAAATACGCCAACAGCACACAGCAGAAGGCGAAATATTTTACTTCATATGACATTGTGCATTAATGGAAATACTGGAGACTGCATGCCTACTAACAAACAAACAAACAAACAAACTTACTAACTAACTGACTGACTGACTGACTAAGTAACTGTAACTAATATCGGCTGTAGGTGGGGGCTTTAGGGTCAGTTTTACTCCCGGGAAAGAAAGCCGGTACCCTTTGTACAGGAGGCTGTGTGGGCCTTGGGGCCGGTCTGGAAGCGTGTGGAAAATCTAGCTTCCACCAGGTTTTGAATCCCGAACAGTCCAACCCGCAGAGACTCGCTATAACGATAACGCTGTACCATCCACGCTATATGCCGAATACGCGAGAGAAGAAATTCTCAAACCTGTTGAAAATATGGGAATAGTCAAACAGATAATCTCTTCTTATCTTTCGCTTCGTGAGTCTTAAATTGGTGCTCTTTTCAAATTTATTAATGTTTCTCAACAGACCCCTGCTGTTCCTGCTTTTACTCTTTGTTTTATGCTCATTAAATTTGTCTTAAAGACTTTCTTCTTGTTTCTGAAATGTTCATTTACAGCAGTTTCTCAAGTTCCTAGGACTGCATTAATTTTGTTTGGATCCTGGCACTGTTGTTATTAGCTTGTTTCCTTTGATCTAAAGAGTACGAACATTATTGGTAAAATTATGCTGGTTTATTTCCTAACAACGTAGTCACTGCTAGAGTTGAGGTTCTGACAGGTGTTTATGAAGTTTCATTATCTTCGGGGATAAGATGTCGTTTTGTTCGATAAGCAGTTGCCAACAAATTTGGTTGTGTCAGCTGTTTCCATTTTCATGCTTTAAGCGGTTCACTCTTCTTTGACTGTTTGGGCTCTGAAGATGGAGTGGTAAACTTCCACAAAATATCGGCCACTTTTTTTACCAATTGAGACGGTGTCATTTCCCAGAAGACTTGAATCTTCAACCTACAACCTCTCTGGCTACGGGTTTGAAGCTCTCTGCAGTGCTTTTCAAGGGCCAATGATATAACATTTTTTTTCCAATTCTCGAAACTTAAATTTTTTTTTTAAAGATTTTAACGTGGTCTATAAATTCCGCAATTTTTAATTCGTGACGTTGAATCTCCATGTGCCAAACAATTGTCCCTATCGATGGCGTAAGTGACGCCGAGACATGCAGGAGCGATATAACACTGTATTTGTGTACGTAAATTTGCATTTGTTCGTGTCGTGAGTGAACAGTTTAATTCAATCGAAATGCACGGAATAAGTTATGCCAAAAAATTTGCATAGTTTCTTTAATTACTATAAGTCTGCTCCTGACTTTTGCGTCCATCAGACCCTGATCAGTGCAATAGCGGGCCACACTGAAAGAATAGATTCAAGTGTAATATAATGCCATCCACAGGGTCGTTACTGAAATGTACGTTGTTATAAGCAATTTTCTAATTAATTCTCTTCGACCCGTGTTTCTCTTACATTTCGAAATACAAATAATAATTCTACACAAGATGCAGTCCGACTACATGGCAAATAGCCAAACATTATATTATTTTGGTGTAGGAAGAAACGTATAATAATAGGAAAATGTTATGTAAAGCGAGTGTTTACTGTATAAATGACATAGATGTGCATTGAACTCTTTTCTTTATAATTAATTTCTCGTTGACTGTGGCGTGCAATAAGTGTCGTCTGTGGATAAACCGAGCAGCATCAAAAGCAGGCCCTTCAACTGCACCTATTTCCGAGTTCTGATATTGAGGTTAATATTATTGATACGCAATACATAGCGCGTAACACAATTTAACTTTTCTTATAGCAGCACTATTTTAATTGCGTTTACTTGTTCTGACGCCACTTCCCACAACAGAAACGCCGGTACTTTAATGACATTTATCTTCCTTTTAGCGACGTAACATATCATATGAACTGTGTTAATATCTCTCCTCTATTATTGGTTTTCCGGTTTAACCTGATTGCGTTTGATGAATGTCAAATAATATGGATTTTCAATTGTGCCATTACCGCACATTCAGCCTTGCACAGTAAGGTATATTTGAAAAATTTTTCATAAACTGCATGTCGTCAATTCTCAATGGATGTTTTTATTGTCTGCGAATTTCGAAAATTTATTCAGAAGAACCAACGTCGGAATCAATTTTTCCGCATGACTGCATAAGCTAACTTTCTCCCGTAAATAAGTAACCCACTGGCTGCATAGACCGAAGTCATGTCTGATGAGTTAATATTAACTAAGCTACTGGCATTTTCTGAAATCCAAAAGTTCACTATGCTTTTTCGCAAAAATCCGCTCCTGATCCCTAGCCTGAGGTAGATATATACAGTCTACAACTTCACATTTCATCTCTTGAAGATATATTTTAATATTATCCTCCGTTTTCCGGTTAGGGCTTCCATGTGGTCTTTTTTTTTTTCGGACAGATTTTTCCACCAAATATTCATACGCACGTGTCTTATACTTCATGTTATGCTATGTGCCTCGCGTATCTCATATTTCTCGAGTTATCCATCTTGCTAATGATTGACGAGGGTTGCAATTTGTATTCGTCATAATGTGGTTTTTTTTCCTGCCTCCACTTTCTTCCTACTCTGAGATCCAAGTACGTCCCTCAGTAAACTGTTTTTCGAAAATCCTCAGTCCAATAAAACAAGTTCAAAGTCTGAAAATGAATTATTTCAAGTTGCTGTCAGCATTCAATTCTCGCTTAGTGTGGTCGACGCAGTGTCCTTCCCATACAAAATAACAGGCAACATTATGGCTTTGTCTGTTTTGACTTTGACTTTTTTTTTTTTAGGTTGCAGCCGGGAGACGAATGATCCGGAACTGAATGGTCTAGTTAGTACCTCCTACAGACATTAATAATGTTGCTCTGTTGCTGTAAAGAAACTAAGATGCCCAGCTTCCTTTAGAAGTCTTGCTTGTCCGGCGAGGTTTACAAGAATTGTAACTAAGGAAGGTTGCAAATGGAGTACTTCGTGACGTAGGTACAGAATTTACCAAGGCATTCTTTACTGTCAAACCATCATGCGGTTTCATAGTACACGCGTGTCTCTAATTTCGTTTACGCCGATAAGAAAAGCACGACCTTCACATTGCCGATTTTCCCAAAACACGAAAAGATTCAACCGAATTACTGCATTGCTGCGGATTTCGCATGCCGAATTTTATCCAAATCGGACAATACATGCGGAAGTTACGGACACAAATTTCACGCACGGCCGTGAGTAAAATACGAGCTGCACCACGCGTTTTATTTCACGAACTCATAATTATCTACCTAATTTTTGAGAATATTACTTGCAACGAATTGTATCCAAAAAGGATGAAAATGTGTGGTAGGGAAAATTTCATTTTCTCGCTTAAGCATGGTCTGGATTTTTCTGCACCAATTTTGACGCAAATTACTTTATATATATATATATATTTATATATAAATAAAGGTAAAGTGATCCCGTTACAGGGCCGATGTGGCCGAGAGGGTGGGTAGAGGTATAGCTCTACTCTTCCATGACCGCGTCACTAGAAGGGGGTGAGTGGTCAGCAGCACGCCCCGGCCGCACTCTACCCTCGGGAAAGACCCGGTACCAATTTTACAGGAGGCTGGGTGGGCCCCAGGACCGGTCTGGACTGGCGGAAAATCTCGTCCCCATCGGGATTCGATCCCGGACCGTCCAGCCCGTAGTCAGTCACTTTACCGACTGGGATACCCGACCCATATATATATCTGTGTGTGGAGGGGGAGGGGGGTCGTCCAGTCTCAAGATAATTGTTAGATAAATGTTTCTTACCTTGTCACAAGAGTCCACCACTTGTCCAGATATATCCAGTCCCTGCCCTCCCATTCTGTTTATTTAATATGGTCCTCTCGTCTACTCCCAGGTCTTCCAAGTAGGTTCTTTCCTTCAAGGTTGTCCACCAAAACAACGTATGCAGTTTTCTTCTCCCCCATACATGCCACATGCCCTTTCTTTTGTTGACGATATTGTAGAAAACAAAGTTTATCTCCTTTAGAAAGTCAAACCTTGAATGATGTTTTGAGAAATAAATGGTTTTTAGGCGCGTTCGCAAAATTGCGAAAATGGGCAATCAGCTACGTCATGTCTCTTTGAATCTGTCTGTTTTCCGTCCGCATGGAGCAACTCGGCTCCCATTGGACAAAATTTTCATGCAATTTGATATTTTAGTATTTTTTTAAAAATCTGTCGAAAAAATTCAAGTTATATTTAAACTGGTCAAGAATGAGTACTTTATATGAAGACCAATGTACATCTGTAATGAAATCTCTTTCAGTTCTTCTTAGAATGAAAAATATGTCCAACGAAAATGGTAGAGACAATGAAAACATATTTTATGTTGAATTTATTTTTTTTCTGAAAATGGTTCCGTTTATGAGACATCTTGGAAAAATAATGCAAAGCCGGATAGGCCACAAATGACATACGTAATACGGCACATCCCATTGCATGCTGGATACCTAAAGCTACAAGCACACACTCAGAATATGTAATAGTTATTGCTTTTCCACGGTACCAATGGTTTCACGAACGCGCCTCAATGTTACGTTAAGTGACAATAAATTCGTTACATTAGTACATACACTTTGTTCAATTATTTTAATAAGTAAAATGCGACTACAGCTGAATTGGTGTTAATGCTGCAAATGCATAATCACAGATACAAGGTCTCAACAATGTAATGTGCGTCTGCTGCGTATGATGATTGTATTTCCTTGAGCTTGGCTCACTGTTGTTTCTGTCTTTGTTTCATGTCACCCGACTGCTGGTCGTGAGAAAATTCCGTGTGTTCCTAATGTGATTTTCTCGAATAATTCTGTACCCACTACATAGTTTTACTGTATTATCTACACAAAAGATAAAGAGAAACGCTAAAGACATTACTCGTTTGTTAATTACAGTGAAAGTACTGATCATTATTTACTGTTCTTTGTAACTGATTTGGTTGCCCGCCTCCTCCGCGAGAGTTCGTGAGCATCAAGGCATTTCGATCTTTGCTACTAAATCCCAGCATCTTCTTGAAGGCTCTTTTAAAGTTTGTGTTACATAGAGGGTAGAGTATGGGGTTGAGTGTGGAATTTATGTACCCGAGCCATATACTGGCAGTGTGGACGACTGGATTTACACAGTCACTACAAAAAGCTATAACCATGAACAAGACGAAGTAAGGTAACCAACAGAGAACGAACGCGCTCATTATGACTCCCAGTTGACGAGCGGCTTTCTTTTCTTTCTGCAGAATCACAGAATCAGAATCGTTACAGCGCCTCTTTGTTGCCGGTCTTTGAGCGAAAGTCCGTCGATATTGGCTGCCAGAAGAATTTTCATGAATATGGTGTCCATCTGTGTGTTTAGCATCCATGGCTGTAGTGGCGATTTCTACGTATTCCACGTTGACCGTAACGCCTTCGAAGTGCACAAGTCCCTCAGTCTGAGTGCCTTCAGATTTATAAGAGAACACAGTGAGGTTTCGGAATTGATGTGTCTCTCCAACTACGACGTTTTTCTTTCGAAATGTCCTCGACTTATTTCGTAAATGGTTTGGGGGTTGGTCCTCTACTAGCGAGTCAGAACCCCATAAAATACCAGGTCCTATTTCTATTCTACTGCTGTGATTGCACTGTCCGAGAGCGAAGCGACTTCGTTTTTTAATCTCGAAGAATATACGTCCATATAAATACACCATGAGTAGTGTTGGGATATAAAAATTAAGGCAAGCAGCAGTTACTTTGAAAGCAACATTGCTTGCAAATTCTGTTTCACAAACCGTTGCGGGGTTCATGCGTTTTCCTCCAGATTCGATGTAATGCCAACCAATGATGGGCAAAATCCAAAGTGCTGATCCTGCCCACACCAGCCCAATCATAATAAGAGCCCTCTTCTTGGTGCGACGCCTCAAGTAGCGTAATGGCGAAGTGATGGACCAGTATCGGTCCATACTCAGGATGAACAGGTTCAAGATTGATGCTGTTGAGGCAGTGTAATCGGCTGACAACCAGAATTGGCACACCGCAAGACCGAAAACCCACTGACCTGCAGAAACAGAAGCATATCCACATAAGATAATTAACAGTTCTGCGGAACGCGGAGACTCAAGTTTATCTAACTACAACCTAAATTGGAATGTAAATTTGAGTCTTTCGAAACGTCTTTCAGTACACCGTGTTTCGTTTTTGCTTTTGTTTAATCACTTTTGAATAACGTATAGCAGGATTGGTTGTGAATAACTGGTTTCAAACTGCAGAGCGCAACATTTTCTGATGAAAACCGTTAGAACTCTGGCTGAAGGCGAACAGCCTGACGTGTAAATAATTTTTGGTATTCCCGATCGGGCGTTCCAATATAAGTTTCGCTCTGCTCGGTAATGTGAATCGTATTCTTTCGAGAAATACGCCCTGATATTCAGCAAGTCATTTGTCGAATTGATTTGGATATTTATTAAGTCATGTGACGCAGCAAGCTTGTGATTTTCAAAGACACTAAATTAATGATTGGTCTAGCTTTGCACAGAGCAAGGATGCTATAAATCCTACCAATTTTAGGCCTATGGGCAAGAAAATATGAGCCATTCGTACAGTTTGAGTGCGTGAGGTTAGAAAATCATTGTGTCGGATGTTCGATTATATAAATGGTGTTTACCTTTCAAGCAGAACGGTAAATTCTCTACAGGCCGGTATTACTTGGATAGTGAAACTCAGAGAATAGAATAATGAGCATAGTCTAGTAGGAGTTGGGTATGTTAACACTTACAGTCGAACGCAACTATATTTGTTTTTTAAGTATACAGGAGTTTACAACAACGACATGTTTCGGCCCTATATGTGGGCCATCATCAGGTTGTGGTTGGACTTTCAGCTTAGGCTACACTAGCATACGTGTAGTGGTCTTGGGGCGGGTTCGAGATCTCATTATGTCACGGGGTACCATGGTCCTGGGTGTATGTGGTTGGATAGCGTTTTTCCCATAGGGATTATTTCTTATGCTAAGGGGTATAATATAATATATAAGTATAATTACTTAGGCTACAATATGTACAATCAGTGAGAATAATGTAGGTTACGCCTTGTGTTGAGGCGCTAAGTAGCTCAGAAAGAGTCCAGCCGTGTCCATGTTATTTTTCCTTATCACTTTCGAACCTGTTTAATTATATGTTGACCAGGTTAGAAAGTGATAAAGAATAACAAGAACACGGCTGGACCCTTTCTCAGCCACTTAGCGCCTCAACACAAGGCGTAACCTACATTATTCTCACTGATTGTACATATTGTAGCCTAAGTAATTATACTTATATATTATACTGTACCCCTTAGCATAAGAAATAATCCCTATGGGAAAAACGCTATCCAACCAGATACACCCGGGACCATGGTACCCCGTGACATAATGAGATCTCGAACCCGCCCCAAGACCACTACACGCATGATAGTATAGCCTAAGCTGAAAGTCCAACCACAACCTGATGATGGCCCACATATAGGGCCGAAACATGTCGTTGTTGTAAACTCCTGTATATTTAAAAAAAACAAATATAGTTGCGTTCGACTGTAAGTGTTAACATACCCAACTCCTTACTATTGTACAAAACTCAACGGGGATGACGCACATTGGAATTAGGGCATGGTCTACCTACATTTTGTCGGAATTCACACAGAGGACCGAGGGAGGAACTAAGAGGGATAACATACAAATACAAAATCGACTAACCATGATACCCTTCTTCTGCAAACGGGTGTTTACGAATCCTTTCCAGTCCAGTACACCGATGTTTTGTCTTTGGAGGAGTTCAGAAACTTTATGTAAGTAACAGTGAATTTCTTTCATTTTATATTAATGGAGAGCGATTTCAAGCATAGTTTTACCGCCAACTAGAGTTCTTGTGTAAGGCATGAAGGCATATAGGGGAATAGAGGCATAGCTCCACTCATACTTAACAACTCACTAGATAGAAGTGAACGGTCAGCTTTGTGCTCCGGCGGATTTACCTCTGGAAAAATATTCCGCGGCCCCCATTGAATAGGAAGTTGGGAGGGCCCGAGATAAGGACTGGACGATTTTGAGAATAGAAAGGCCTCGTCTCCCTGCTGGGAAACTACAATTTCTCCATACAGCCCATAGCCTAATTGCTATGTCGAGTGCTGAGTCCTAGCTGCGCAGTAGCTGAGTTAAGAGAACAGCGTAAAAGTTTTGTGCACACTTCGCGGTGACTTCCTTTTTTCTTTCGTGTGTACAAAGAAAATATTTTTTGGGGGGCGCGCAAGAACAAAGCGGTCCAAGAAAAACCGTTCACAAGTCTCAGATATGAAGTGCGAACCATAAAGTAAAGCTATTCAATTTCGCTTATTTTGTAGATTCTTGGAAAACATCGCCATTCACCAAGATTTCAGAGCGCTGAGAACAATGCTACAAGTGGGCTTAAACAAGTAAGTTACATTATTCTTGTGTATTTTTTATATTTTTACAGCATATGACGTTAAACCACTACAAAAAATATATAAACCAGTATTTCCTATGCGTGATTTCAGGCTTCCGCCGCGAAGTAGCTGAGAACTGCGCCCTTCTGGGTTATTACGCAGCGAGTAGTGGTAGGAATTACCACTGTTCGCTGCGTAATAACCCAGAGGAGCGCAGTTCTCACTACTTCCTAAATTAATCATCTAGAATTTGTGTGGGCGTGTGCTACTTTGTATGTGATATATGGTAAAGATTTTGAATGCCACTTCAAAATTCTAACACTCTGCAACTGAGAATACAAGCACCTTGAACAGTAAAATGCTTTTTGAACCAACTGAAATTCTGTATATTTTTATAGACAGTGTGTCCAGTCTAGTGTGATATTTCGGAGAATGGGCAATTATATGCTATGAGGATATATAGTTTTTCATTCCTTGCAGACCGTATCTCGTTCCTTAAATTCTCTTACATTGCTCTACCATCCCTTGTACGGTATTAGTCCGTCCTGTCTATAGTCATTCCGCACAACGTATTGCCTTCGTATCTTCAATTTATTTTTTCATACAGAATAATTAAACACTGAACTTACAAACCAAGTAAGGTGGGACCGAAAACATGGCTACTCTCAGCGTATGGTTTTTTGTTATTTTTTTTTATATTTGTGTTAAATAACAAACATTTCTACACACTGTGTGAGCGAGGATCTTTTATTCGACAAAATTTTTATTACACTCTAAATGCATTATGATATGATCACCATCTGAACCAAATTTAACCACGCGTTTTGTTTATTGTATGGGAATGCTACGGTCTATTTTAATTTTATTCTGGCGATATTTGTAATTTTATAATATTCTTTTTTCTTCTTCTCAAAAGTAGGTAAATAATACGTGAGAACAAAATCCGAAGATATTTTCGTTTAAAAGTAGTTTTTGAGTATTGAATGTTGTTTATCTTTAGAAATTATACAAAATAAAAAAAAAAAGATTTTTCGAACACAGTCGAATACTTAAGCACATGAATTTTAATTACTGATGTAACCTGAAATAGAAAGGACTGTGCAAATAATTTTATTTTTTTTTATTTCTTTATAATTTGGCGTTGAAAGATTTAAATACTTCGTATTACTAATAATTGCTGAAAAGAGATTTTGTCTCTTAGTCCTTCAATTTATCAGCTTGCCACGGAGTATATTATAATGTATTTTTCTAAGCAGCTTGATCAACTGTAAACTGAAAGAATTGTTATCACATGTTAGACTTTTAACGGAATTCGTTATTTTAGGTCCTTGTGACCGTGCATCATGGAACGTAGGGTGAAAAGAGATAAACCAACAAGATGCAACTAATCCGATGTTTATTATCAAACTTCTATCTCAACATGTTTCGGGCATCATTATGCCCATCATCAGGTGAACAAGACCGTGTATTACTGCATATGGTATTTCTGCACCTTATGCAGTAATACACGTAAGCTGGGTCGTAAGCTGCGTTGCACACTGCTTACGACCCAGCTCGACACAACCACAGCCAGCACAACCAGTGCAGAACACCCTATGCAGTAATACACGGTCTTGTTCACCTGATGATGGGCATAATGATGCCCGAAACATGTTGAAATAGAAGTTTGATAATATACATCGGATTAGTTGCATCTTGTTGGTTTATCTCTCTACACCCTAAAATTTGTTATTCTTGTTTCTTTAGGCACGTTCGCAAAATTGCGAAAAGCTACCAGTAGTTTCGTGATGTCTATCTTTCCGTCTGTCCGTCCGTCTACATGTAACAATTCGGTTCCAAGTGGATGGATTTGCATGGAATTTGATATGAGTATTTTTCGAAAACCTGTCGAGAAAAATGCAGGTTTTATTAAAATCTAACGAGAATAACGGGTACTTTACATGAAGACCAATACACAGTTTGGATCATATCTCGCTCAGTTCTTTTTAGAATGAAATGTTTCAGACAAAATTTTAGAGAAAATCGAAACATATTTCGCGTTCAATAACTTTTTTTTTTTTTTCGAAAATCATACTCTCTATGAAACAATGTGGAAAAATATTTTTGAGATTGGCAGGCCAAAGATGTCAATATGGCGCATGCGCATTGCATGTTGGATACCTAAGGCTACAAACACAAACTTAGAATATACTTATTTCTTTTCCACTACAACAATGGTTACACGAATGCACCTAATTGTTACGTTATACGTACATTACCGCTCTTGTTTAAGTAGTGAGTTATCAACATTAGAACAAATACCTAAATTCTGCATACGTACACGGATAAGAACCAGTATTGGTCCCGTTTACAATGTAGATAATTTGTGATGTGGTCGAGTTTTACTTGGCCAGCTTCACAAAGTTAAAAGTTTCGACATACAAATTATTTCCGTTTTCTATGTGTGTGTCTTTAAGTATTCGTGATAAATACTTCCCTCGTTTGTGCGACGATGTAGAGGGGGTTGATATCTCGTACGAGGCAGAGTTGGAAGTTCTGCAAAGGAAGGTGATTTATTTTCTGTCAGGTCAAGCGCTTGCGATGTAGAGCCGTATAACAGAAAGAAATCCAGTAGTTGGATCATTCATTTCTCATAAATTAATGCGGTAAAAAATCGTCATGAATAACGCGAGTCATCTGTTCGCATTTTCTTTTTATTTTCGACTACTTCCTATTTTTGTACTTAAGAAAGTGCCAATGAGAGGTAATGGGATTTCATCTCACTGAATGAACTTTCAAACAACTTTGAAGCTTCGGAAATCCCGGATAATAGGAGAAATGCCAATGAAATTGAGAAAAAAATATTGGAGAGAACAAATTATAAAAATTTTCAAAAACAAATTCTTGAAGCATAAAAAGCATGGTTTGTTGAATAAGCTTTCATAATTATATGATAGTTGTTACATAATATGCGTTAAAGTAATAGGATGTAAAGTGAAAAATGTAAGACAAGAAACTAGCAGATTTTTTTTATGAACAAACAACTAAATACCTGGACGATAAAATTAATGAGTTTGAAGAAAGAGTCAAATAGGAATATTAGGGACTTTTGGAGAACGGATGCATAAAATTCAGGAAGGATTGTCAGAATAGAACTTAGGAAAAGATGACAAAGTGTTTCTGCTTCAATATAATCACAATATATTTTAATAATTGCAAGAATCAGTTTCGTTAATTATCCAATTTGTGGGAGGTTAGTGATGTTAGCTGGGCTAAAATCTATATAGCTGAGCCATCGATGTCTAACCTTAGTCGTAATAAGGCTCAATTTGCTGTTGAATATTTGGAGGGATATAAAACATTAATTATTTCTCAAATAGCCGATAAAACTTTCTCAAGCGGGAGGCAAATTAATGAATTCTGAGGCCCGCAGTCTTATGTACTTAATTTCACTTGAAATAAATAGAAATTGCCTTGCAAGTGGGTGGAGTCTATTGTTGTATCTGTTGACAACACGAGAGGTAAATTTAATTGCAGTTATTACGTAGGAATAACAATGTCATCAATTGCATGCGAAATTCGCCAGATATTCTCTAAATGTTAAACTCACATGTGGATGGAAGTACTGGACCATGAATGTTGATTTGTAATTGATCAGCCATTAATCGGGTATTAGCTATTCATTCAGTGATGGAGAGAAATGGGAATACAGTGCGATAATACTGCAAATGTTTTTTTGACTTAAAACGCGGCTTTTATCCACTAAAAGACAGTTCGGTGCAATATTGTTAGTGAGTGTGGTATAACAAAGAAAGGGTTGGGTTAATTCAAGTGTGTCTGACGCCGATAATAAATAATATGTGACAAGGAACTTCGCTGGTCGTCGAGTAATACTGCTGTGATACTGATATCGAGGAAAATCGATGAGTTTAGTGTCGTTTCAGTTGGATGTACATACATTTTCTGTACTGAACGTGAGCATATAAAGTTCAGGTAATTATTTATTGGTCGGTCCCAGTGGCCGCACGGTCTAAAGCATCGGTCTGCAGCCATTCGCTTATTGGGACTGTGGGTTCGAATCCCGTCTCGGGGGTTAATGTCTGTCTGTTGTGAGTGTTGTGTTGTCAGAGGTCTCTGCTACGGGCCGATCACTCACCGAGGGGATACTGCCGAGTGTAGTGTGTCTGAATGTGATAGAAGAACCTCATAGAGGAGGAGTGGGGTTACTACGGCTGTCGAGCCATGAAAAACAATATTTGGTATGGTTTTGTTATGTTACTGGGCCATATAAGCATAGTACTAGTGCTGTTTATCCCGAGAGCATGCTTCTCCTACGAATAACACTGATAAACAGTAAAAAACTAGCATTGATGAAGTAAGTCTTTTATGGCTATTTCGTGTCTGCTGAACACGAATATGAAATTAAGAATTTTAGTTTAGCTCTTGTTTCGAAGATACAGGAGGCTACGTTCATGTACAGTGCGTTCTGATTTCAAATTAGGGTTTGAGTCATAAGTGACAATCACGGGTGTCTAACGCTGTGACTAGCGTACATGAAAGGTCATCAATCACGGGTGACTAGTACGCGATTTGGAGCTGCCAAAGGTAAAGGCCGGACTGCTAACATACAGAATGAAACAATGGAAATATATGGATGAAGGCGTGAAAATAACTCTGTATCGTTATCGCCCCCAAAAAAAAAATCTGGAAGAATTCTTCACCATGCAGGGCACTCTAGTGACATGCAAAGACGTGGATGGCTTGTTCAAAGCATTAAACATGAGCCACTGTTCAGATGAATGGAGGCTATTCATAGATTCCTCCAAAGTCAGTCCTAAAGCTGTTCTTCTGCACAATGGGAATTGCTATTGCACATGCATTTTGAATTAAAGAAAGTGATAATAGCATGAAGCAGTTACTGCAGTACGTAAATTATGACACATACGAGTGGAACATTGTCATTGCACATTTGTTTGGAGTGCAGCTCGGGTGCACTAAATTTCCTTGTTTCCTGTGTGAGTGGGAGAGCAGAGACAAGGCACATCACTATGTCAAAAGGACACGGCCTGCCAGAACAATTTTGGAGCCAGGACACAAAAATGTAAAGCGTCTTTCACTGGTTGAATGATGAGGATTATGTTGCCATCTCTTCATGTCAAATTAGGCCTCATGAAGAACTTTGTGAAGGTTATGGATCATAATGGTACAGCATTTCTGTACCTGCGACAAAAATTCCCCCTGCTTAGTGATGTCAAGATACGAGAGGGTGTTTCCACCGGTCCAGACATTCGCTCACTTCTTCGTGATGAGGTATTTGAACGTATCATTACGGATGATGAGCAGAGAGCATGGCATGCCTTCCGAGAGGTGGTTAAAGGGTTCATAGGAAAAAGAAGAGCAGATAACTACAAGGATCTTGTGGAAGAACTTCTGTCCTCATTAGAAACTGGGGTGTAATATGTCCGTGAAAATCCACTTTCTGAGTTCTTATCTGGAATTCTTTCCGGTGGTTCTGTGAGTGACGAGCACGGTGAGGGTTTCCACCAGGACACTGCAGCAATGGAGGGCAGATACAAAGGGAAATGGGGCCCATAAATGCTTGCTGATTATTGCTGGACCTTGATGCGTGATTCTCCAAATTCGACGTTCAGTCGGCAGGCGAAGAAGGCCCGAATGCACTAGAGCTATACGCAAACTTCGACTTATGACATAGTACAGGTAAGAGCCGATAGCTCGAAAACCGTAGCTAATGAAGCATTTTTATTGTGATTTTCGTGTTCAGCACCCCAATTTACATAAGAATTGGCATAATTATAATGTGCGTCATCCCCGTTGTGTTTTGTACAATAGTAAGGAGTTGGGTATGTTAACACTTAACGTCGAACACAACTATATTTGTTTTTATTACAAGCTGTTTACAACAACGACATGTTTCGGCCCTATATGTGGGCCATCATCAGGTTGTGGTTTTAGACTTACAGCTTAGGCTATAATAGCATGAGTATAGTGGTTTTGGGTTGTAATGGGGCGGGTTCGAGATCTCATTATGTCACGGGGTACCATGGTCCCGGGTGTATCTGATTGGATATCGTTATTCTGTAAGTCTAACCACAACCTGATGATGGTCCACATATAGGGCCGAAACATGTCGTTGTTGTAAACTCCTTGTAATAAAAACAAATATAGTTGTGTTCAACGTTAAGTGTTAACATACCTAACTCCTTACTAAGAATTGGCACATTTCGTTTCTGCTAGCAGCAAAAAGTGAAATTTGGTACATCAGTGTAATTGGTGCTTCGTTTCATTTCCATACTTTTATCATTTTCGCCACCAATCTCGCATTATAGCACAAAGATTACCTTAAATATGTATAACATGCAAGAATTTGGACTGCTTCCGTCGTGTATTAAAAACTACTTGCTCTCGAAATAAAGCGAAATGCCAACTTGACGCAACTAAGTAATTTTATTGATGTATTCTTAGCTCGACATGTTTCGGGTACATACGCTCATCATCAGGAGCTTTAGATGATGAGTTGCAGCATATGGTTTTCTGTACTGTAAAGAATGAGATAATATGAAGTGTGTGTGTAGTGGCTGTACGCCGTGTTATATAAGTGTTGCTCTCATCGTCATTTGGTAGTAATGATAGTCACATAGGCCTACAATCTGTACGCCTTTAGATATATAGCGCATATATTTTTCATAAAATAACAAGTTTGGTGGGCAAAAATGATTTGAGACGACAATGAATGCCGCTTATAATTGCAAATGCGGGTTGCAGTGATACTCAAAAGAGACATGTCGTCGCCGGTGAGGATTTTTTTTTTTTTGCACTCGAGGTCGCTGTTTGCTCAGGCGGAAGCGGGACCAATTTGCATTTCGCCAGTTGAGTTGGAAGGCGATGGTGGAAACATGAGTTTGCAGGCATAATATTTCCGGTTGTTTCAGTGACGTCTTATCGCCCCTTATTGTTTGGCGCCCCGGGCAGCTGCCCGGCTGGCTCTTTTCTTAATCCGGTCCTGGTCAATGGCGTCGCAAAGTGGTGTCCATGCCAGGAAAAATGTTTTGTGTTGGCTCTTCATAAACTGGAGGTTTTTTTTGTTAATGTGCAGCGACCGTTTCGGTATTATTTACAAAACCTCGAAATCTTGGCTAGTAGAAGCTTTTACGAACGATGACTACGTCAGTAAATCAAATTTGCTGTCAGACATTTCGTGAGAATTGGAAACATTCAGAGTATTGTCGCCGGAGTTAGCAGAAATCGACGCGGTGTGCTAGTAGGTAAATTGACATATCCAGTACAACTGTTTTGCAAGTCCAAAAGCGAAACATGTTTACACGTAGAGTTGCTCCTGATTATTCAGTATTGCGTGTCACAGAGTGGGAGTTGAATTATTTTTAAAGTAGGTGTTGAGACAACTCTTTAAATGTAAGTTAAGCAAGCTAAATATAAGCTCATGTCTTGTGTTTGTTGCGTGTTGGGCAGGTAGTGGCCTGTGCGACGGGCTGACCAGTCGTTCAGAGGAGTTCTACGTGTGTGTGTGTGTGTGTGTGTGTCTAAGTATCTTATCTAGATGCCTCAACAATGAGGCGGTCCAGGCCCCTCTTGGGCTGTTGCGCTACAGACAAAAGTTAGTATAATGACAGGAAATTGCATAGAGAAGAACTGTGTGGTTTAAACTTTATTCTGGTGTCATGATAGTTAAAGACAACCTTAGTAATAAAGATTCGTGTGAATGTAGCATGAACTGTGATAACCAAAATGCAAAAACTTTTGTTCCGTAAGTCTCGGGGGTAACAAAGGTGGATAAGGCTAAAAACTTTATAAAGAAGACTTGAGCGTAATGGGTTATAGTCGAGTTCACGGATCTTCGCTGAGAACTGAATGTAACAGCGGGTTCTTTTAATGCTAAATGAATCCTTTATCTAAGAAGTTTTTGCTTATTGTTAATGTTCAAAACGCAACAGGACGCTGCATTCCGAATAAAATAAGACTGTAATAAAATTCCAAAAAAAAAAAAAGTCTTTACAAGAGTTAACTTCATTTATGGAATACCAACTTTGTAATTTCCACTGCAAGAAGCAAATTGAACGAGGCCGAAAATTTGTGTATTTTGTGTAAACAATTACAGAAACAAACTTTACTGATCAAGGAAGATCCACAGTTTTCAGTCCTGCAGACTAAGAAGTAAAATTTTACTTTCAAAACCTTCTTCGATTGTACGAAACACTGCTACGGATGTACGCTTTTCTTCTTCCCACTGGCTACTTAATTAAGTTCATCGGTGAACACAAGAACAGAAACTGTATACATGCTCAAACATTTCTGTCAGTTTCTTTACCATTCAGTAAAAGTATGGATTTGGAATCTGTTCTGACGTTTAAAATCTATATTCAAAGTTTCTTTGTAATTACCGTGTGTGTGTGTGTGTATAACTGGATGAAATTACTAATGGATATTTTTGATGAACATTATCCCGGAAAACGGATTAGTCGTGGTTTTTAACCCATGTCCACAACGTTCACCTGAATTTCCTACAAGACCTTTGAAAGATGCTTTTTATCTGTGACTTTGCTAAAGGCCACTGAAATATTAAGGTTCTGACTATATGAAGTGTGAAGCAAGTGGGTATGTATTTGATTATTTTTAGCAAATCGGGGCGTGCCGTGGGTGATAAATGGTTGCACATATTTTGTGGTTGAAACTGTACTTACCGAAATGGGGTTACTCCTCGCTTGACTCGGTAGGATATTGCGATTTATATTTCATTAAGACAAGAATGTTCAGAACGACGAATTCCAATTTAATTAATTTTCCTACAAATTTCTCTGTAATCGCAAGTGGAATGACCCGAAACTGGGAAGTGTGTATTTAAGAGAAGATACTTGGATAAGAAATAAATCATTGTAGATGCTTTTAAAGTTTTGTGAGGTCAATATCGGAAACCAGTAAACCACCAAGTACCTGAAGTTTACTTGATTAATTAAAGTATTGACAACTAGAGTCCTCCGCTTCTTAAAGTGTAAGAAATTGTCTTGTCAACATAGACTCTGATTATAGGGTTTCGCACGCTCTCACCTGTGTACACTTAACGAAGCACAAGAGCCTCTCTTGTACTGTAATTGTCCGCCACCTTACTTTTACGAAATGTATCAAGTCTTTCTATATATTATAAAATTCTGTTTATGAGTCATAGTATTATCTAACGTGGGTTGTGAGAAGTGTCATATCAGGACGTCCTGTGGAGTTGTGACAGGCGTCTTAGAAAGGCTTTTCCCATTCAGCCTGTTATGTATACCTAGAGCGGAGTTTGGAGAAGCCTCGTAGCACAGATTTTCTCCGTCAAACATGAGGGTTTTTTAATTTTTGAATAAAATGAATCTTTGATAATTATTACTCAATTAAAAGCTGTTAATACATGCTGACTGTGAAAAGAGGGTGGTCAGGAAGACATCTGGGCCCAAGAGGGTGGAGGTAGAAGATTTGATGAAGTTACATAAATGAAGAGCTTACTGATACGCAGTAAAAGGTAAAAAGGTAAAGCAGTCCCGTTACAGGCCTGGAGTAGCCCAGAGGGTTCCAGGAAGTTAAGGTTCCAAGATTTCATGACAACGGCACAGGATGGTGGTAAAGTTGTCAGTCTTACGCACCGGCCGCCTTTACCCCCAGGAAATGATCCTGGTACTCATTTCTGTAAGAGGCTGAGTCGACCCCAGGGTCATAATGCGATCGGAAGGATTTAATATCAATGAAAAATTCCAATGACACCGGCTGGGATCGAACCAGCGACCTTCCGATTTGTAGCACAGCACCTTAACCACTGTGCTACCGCGGTTCCCCAGTGATACGCAGTACTCACTGAATATTATTCTGGTAGTCAAACAAAGAATAGTGAACTGAATGGGGTAAGTGGCACGTAGTTTGGTGAGGAGAGATGTATAGGGGGTTCTGGTGGGTAAATCTGAGGGTAAAAGATTTACTTGAAGGACCTAGACGTAGATGTGAGGATAATGTTGTAGTGTATGTTAAGAAAATTGTTCTGGAGGGCGTGAAGTGGATGGGTCTGGCTGAGAATAGGGATAGGCAGTTGGTTGTTGTGAACACGGTAGGCATTTTCGGATTCCTTAAAATACGGAGAATTTCTTGAATAGCTGAAGAACTGTTAGCTTCTCAAAAAGGAGTGTGCTGCCTGTAATCATTTATCGAAAGCGCAACGTACAGCACAAAATGATCACTTAACTGAAGTGTCAGTTCATCTGGGATGTGTTGCTGCGTCAGAGACTATCCGGTTTCCGGCCTTTCGAAACAGGGTACTGGTCCATCTTAAGAGTCGTGAGGCCACTTAACTCTTAACTGTCCTGTACTTTTTCTTTTTTACATATACATGAAAATCGCCTTATTTATATGTGGCATTTGTTGCGACATTTTGTAACCTTTTCTTGCATCTACTGTTTTATACTAGCACACGCAATTACGTAATTACGCTTGCCGTGCCAAGCGCTCTGAAGCCTTAATCCTGAAGACATAACGACTCTCTCACCAGGGAACAAATCCCTCCAAATTTCTATATGTAACATTCCTAATTTAACTTTCTAATACCACAGCTTTTGATGATTAAGCTACCTAATATCTGAAGTAGCTCTTAATTTTCATCACGAGTTTGAAATAATACTTACATTCCGCTGTAGTATTTCAGCGGGTTTTAGTTCCTTCTTTTTCATATACTTTTTTTTAAATTTTGTAGCATAAACAAACTTTGAGACAGTAAATTTTGAAAATAATGTTGTGTATATGCAGCCTCGCGCTTCGGATTAAAATTGTGCCATGACATTATAATGTAAATTGTGCACCTCACATGTGTGCCATGCCACTGTGCAGTCCACTCATTGGCCTAACCAGAATTTCCTTATATTCTGCTCGTCACGTTTATTAGCAAACAATTTTAAAAATTGAGGACACATTCTCCTCAAGTTGAATTGACTAACAAAGAGTTATAGATAGAATCTACAAGCAATACAAACCGATAGAATGGTTATCTAGTTAAGGAACTGCACCTGAGGACGACAATTTAGATCTAAACAATTACTAAGTAAGTTTTTTAACGTTTAATAACAATCACCAATCCATTGTCACCTACTTTACACACAAAAAGTATTTTTTATCGTTGTACCGTGCATTTTGGTATCTATAACATTCATTCACCACCAAATGCATTGTTTATTAAACTTGACAAAGTTTTAAAATTTACATTAAAAATCACTTTGGCTTGCTCCTACATGTTTCGGTCTACAACCATCACCAGGAGTCTTCATTAGGTCCTAGCTAAAGTTATATTTAGGTTAAAATTCGGTGAAAAACTAAGTCGTTATATGTTATGTTGTGGTGTGGCAGCGTGTCATAGGTGTGGTGTGTGTACTGTTCGGTGTGTTGAGTGTGACTGTATGGTGTGTGTACTGTTCGGTGTGTTGATTGTGACTGTATGGTGTGTGTACTGTTCGTTGTGTTGAGTGTGACTGTATGGTGTGTGAACTTTTCGGTGTTTTGAGTGCGACTGTATGGTGTGTGTACTGTTCGGTGTGTTGAGTGCGACTGTATGGTGTGTGTACTGTTCGGTGTGTTGAGTGTTGAGTCGCACTCAACACACCGAACAGTACACACACCATACAGTCGCACTCAACACACCAAACAGTACACACACCACACCTATGACATGCTGCCACACCACTGCATAATATATAAAGACTTATTTTTTTTTTTACCGAATCTTAAACTAAATATAACTTTAGCTAGGCTCTAATGAAGGCTCCCTGATGATGGTTGTAGACCGAAACATGTAGGAGCAAGCCAAAGTGATTTTTAACGTAAATTTTGAAAATTTGTCAGGTTTAATAAAGAGTGCATTTGTTGGCGAATAAACTTTGTGCACAAAATAATTTTCAAAACTTACGGCCCTGTTAGACATTTCTTTCTGACAACACATTTTTTACTAACTCTGAAGCTCTACAAAAGGTCGTGCTCTGTTATTAACCGACCTTTCTTCCTTAAAATAAAATCACGTGCTCTCTATGTGACTACGCTATATGTTTGTACGTGTTTTCCCGCAATCAGTTTTAACAACTACGCCTCTACTAAAGAAACTAGTTATGAATTTTGTGCCACTGGAGCACATCCCAACACCCTAATTTTCAATTCTGTTGGATACAGAAAAGAATACATTGATAATTCTTTTCACGCTTGAGGAAAGCTCGACTGTAGCGCCGTTGTTGGGATACGGAGAAAATACAAATTATTCAGTAAATTTTTCTCCAGAACTACGCTAACAGTGGACAAAACGACTTATTCGTAAGTTTGAATGTCAATAATGTAAAATAGTGATTATAAATATTAAAGTTTTGTGTGCATGTGATTTGGTTTTATGTCAGAGTTGACAAAGTGATAGTAATTAGATTTTTCTTCCAGTAGAAATTTAAGCTCTGTGATTTCTGCTGCGAGAGTTTTTTTTAATGACGTTGTGAATTACTTCGCAACATTGTAAATACTCTTAGGTGTTTGACCATATGATCACATAGAGTGGATATTCAACTAAAGAGTTTTACTTTCTGCTCCTTGGCAAGACTACATTTACTTGGACACTGCCTGCAGCAGGACTTACAAGGTCACCACTGCTCCTGATGCCCCAGGTTAAACATCGTTCACTGCAAGCTAAACTGTTTTAAATTCCTATTTCCCCCAGCTCTCTTTTGCAAGAATTTTGCTGGCAAGCGGGAGTGAACAGTATTAGATTTACGACAACGTAGAAGTTCGTAAAGCCGGTAGTGCCATCTTACGCAGTGAACATAAAGATTCAATCAAAAGTGGCATATATTACAATATTATTTGTGTTATCTTTTGTGCGATTTTAAAATATATACGTTTGATAGAAAAAAACGCTTATCGCTACTAAACTCTTACATAGTAACACCTTACATAGTAACACCTTACATAGTAACACCTTACATAGTAACACCTTACATAGTAACACCTGCCGATTGTCAAAATACACTGTTGAAGGCCTTTACATTAAAACTGTCTCTACAGCCGCCCATCACCATCTTCGGAATTCATATTTCGCCACCATTTGCCCACTGAATGTGAGAAGTAGCACAAATCTGTGGGCGATTGCTGTCATTTCATGTAATCGGGTCATTATAATATCTTTTATTGTAGTGCTGTGTGTGTTTTTATGTATCTAAGCATGTACAAATTTTTTAACACGCAGTTTAACACACACGGCCAGTTATTTTCTCTAAGTAAATACAGAAAGACTGAGAAACGCTACCTCGGAACATTCACCTGTTTCTTTTCTTACCAGTGATTGCATACACAGAGCTAATGGGCATGACAATGCCTCCCACTGTAATATCAGCAGCTGCCAAACTCATGATGAACATATTTGACACCTGAAACAAAACAAGACACCATCATTCTTAACAACAAACGTCATCTCGTCACTTTTCTGAGAGGGTGGATGCTTTATAGTGTTACGTTTCTAATACTGTGTGTAGCAAACTGAGTGGGGGGGGGGGGGACCTATTTGAGAACGCTGGGGAAATGAGCGAAACATTTTTTTTTGGAGAGGAGGGGGAGGGGATGGCGGTAGGAACATGATATGTGCTGTTCTTGGCTGCGTACCAGTACACATTAAGAGATTCATTAATTTAACATATAAAATTGCCTTAAGCTACGTAAAGTAAACTGTGGAAATATTTAATCTTCAGTAGGAGTTCTTAGCAATGCTGGCTTAGGTTGTTTGATTTTTTAAAGAACGTTATTTAGTTTTTTTTTTAATTGCACAGGAAGATTCATTGGCATCTTTCACAAACATGGAGATAGATTTTCATAGATTTTATGACCACTCACAAGTAACGAATATAAATACACACTGCCTGGAAACATTTTATAGAACGCATATATTTAAAGCTCCAAGTAGCACGTTCTGAGAGATTCTTATTTTGAAAATTCTTCGGCCAGGACGATACTTGTCTTCGTTAGTATATTACTCTTAAGTCGTGGTTAGTTATAATTTAGTATGCCGGGAGGTTGGTCGGTCATCTACGGGAACAAGGATGTTGCATACGATCCGAGCTAGTTTGTGCCTCACTGTAGACGTTGAAACATGTAGCAGCCTGAACAAACAACCGCACAACTAGGAATATGCATGCATGCTTATTCTCATTGCTGATGCTCGTATAAATCCAACCGAAGCACGATGCCTGTATGTTGACAAGTTCCCCCAACATCCGGGGATTTATACAAAATGGATACTTTATACTGGTACGCAGTTCGAAAACGAAAGAATCGTACTAGATTATTAACAATAGTTAACAGCAATTCAATACACTATCTGGGGTCATTTTAATACAAAAATTGGTTAATCACTTTCTTCGCCTCTTTGATTAACCCTCTAGAAATAGTCCCCAAAATGCTGGCTTTTCATTGTATGACGCTTCGCAAGTCCGACGCAAGTGCTGAACTGGACTTAGCTGGCTTGCTTTTACAGGCACGCTCACAGGATCCAACTTCGATACCCCGTGTAAGGAAGACACCTACAAAAATTTGGACATAATTGCTTATACGCGTATTCTATGTGGTTCAAGAAATTTAATATAGCGGTTGACTGCGGGCTGGAAGGCCCGAGGATCGAATTCCGGTGGATGCCAGATTTTCCGCACCGTCCAGACCGACCCTGGGGACCGACCTGAGGCCCATCCTTCTATACAATAGGTATCACGTCATTCTCTTTGGTATAGCGGCCGGGGCGTGGATTTCACCACCCACCACTATATAGCGCCGAAGTTAAAGAAACAGTGTAACTATACCCCTCCTCCCCCGTCTGTGTCTTCATGGTATATTATATATTATATATATATATATTTACTGCAATTGGGTTGTTTAACCGGTGGCAATGGTTATTTTACATGTAAACAAAACATGAAATTGGTTAATACTAGATTTAAGTCGGGAGGGCTACATGAGAAGCATGTAGTGGCAACTTGGAATTTTGGGAACCATCTCAGCATTTGCTTATAGACACAG
>Ga0123352_10001102_pt1 | contig 35014 bp, 27 predicted proteins | sample TergutLab28metaG_FD_89700 | JGI IMG/M metagenome (GOLD analysis project Ga0123352, IMG submission 89700) | Labiotermes labralis P1 segment gut microbial communities from Petit-Saut dam, French Guiana - Lab288 P1 | ecosystem: Host-associated > Arthropoda: Insects > Digestive system > Gut ...
GCTAACCTGTAATCTTAAAGGTGCTGTTAGACCGCTATTCCTCAAACTCTGAATTACTTCATCGTCTTTGGGTTTACTTTTTGCCATTATATTTAAACTGGCATTAATATCTGAATTAATAAGCTTTCCTGTTTTAGTCTGAAATAAGCGATTATTCACCTCGATTCTTGCTAAGAATATGAGGTTATTATAACACTAAAATCTAGTAAAAACAAGAATTATTTTAAATTTTTTTCAGATTGAAAAAATGTTCTCGATAAAGAAAATAAAACTGTGGTTCTAGGGTTAAATTTGAGAAAAATTCTCTCCTATACGTGTGTGTAATATACATAATATTAATTATACATATTGTTATAAGATGAAAAAAGAAATTCCTAATGAATAAAAAATTATTTCCCGCGTTCCGCCATAATAATTTCAATCTCATCTTCATTGATTCCAACCATTGCTTCACCAAGATTTTCTGATAATTCGGCTAATTGTTTTGAATCGTTGAAATTCGCAACTGCTTTAACAATAGCGGCTGCTCTTTTTGCTGGATCACCAGACTTAAAGATACCTGAACCTACAAATACGCCTTGGGCTCCTAATTTCATCATTAAAACTGCATCAGCCGGAGTCGCAACACCACCTGCAGAAAAATTTACAACTGGCAAACGTCCGTTTTTATGAACATATTCCACTAAGCCATAAGAAACTTGTAAGTCTTTAGCCTTTTGATATAATTCATCAGTTCTTAAAGATTGAATTAAGCGAATTTCACTCGTAATTGTGCGCATATGTCGAACTGCTTGAATGATATCACCAGTTCCAGCCTCACCTTTAGTCCTGATCATTGCGGCACCTTCTTCAATCCGTCTTAAAGCCTCACCTAAATCTTTAGCCCCACAAACAAAAGGTGTTTTAAAATCTCTTTTATTAACATGAAACTTATCATCAGCAGGTGATAAAACTTCACTTTCATCTATACAGTCAATGTTGATTGCTTCTAAAATTTCCGCTTCAACGAAATGTCCGATTCGGACTTTTGCCATAACTGGTATCTTTACACAAGCCTGGATTTCTTTAATCATTTTTGGATCGCTCATCCTTGAGACGCCACCTGCAGCTCTAATATCAGCTGGAATCCGCTCTAAAGCCATTACAGCGCAAGCACCGGCTTTTTCAGCAATCCTTGCTTGTTCAGGAGTCGTCACATCCATGATTACTCCGCCTTTTAATTTTTCAAGTTTACTTTGTAAAAGTTCATAATGTTGTTTCATATAGTTATTCCTTTCATAACAGTTTAATTTTATCATATTAATAAGAAAAAATCTAGACAATAATGCGTATTTATGCAAAAATCTTTATAACTACTTTAGAAACTATAAAAGACTAAAAATCAAGAAAATACGGCTAAGCAATAACATAACCATTTTTGTCCTGTCGACATTTGTCGGGCGCTTTTTGTTGAAGTTTGTAGTTTTTCATGCTATCATGTAAGCGATTACTTTTCGACTAGTTTTTGTCAGATTGGGGGTAGAAAATTAAAAGACACAGCCTAAGTAATTAAAAAATATAAGGAGAAAAAAATGAGAAAAATAAGAAAATTATGGGTTTTTGCTTTAGCGCTTTTAGCTTTACCGTTAGTTCTTTCTAATGGAAGTGTTGAAGCAACTGGTGGCCAATTTACCGGTTGGGTATTCTCAGGAAATGGCAACGATTATCGTCTTTATACTACTGGAATTAGGCTTAATGGAGAGCCAATAAACAGAGCAATGGTAGGTTATCGTATTAATGATAATGCTGCATATTATTATCTAAGATGGGAAGGAGCAACTCCTACTGGCTTTGCAAGAGTTTTCCAATATGCCGAAAGAGAACATGGTGGTATGGAAGGTGGCATACTTTTTGCATTGGATATTACTCTAGCTCAAGGCGAATCAACACGTCTTTCTATGTCAACTCTTAACTGGGGATCAATTAACGGGATTCGTTATACAGTTGTTCCTCAAGTTCAAGTAAATTTAGTTGCGGATCCTTGGAATCATCTTGCAGGTACTGAAGTAACTATGAATAATGGTTCGCGTCATTGGAACCGTATGACCCAAGGTTTCACTAGAATTTTATATATTGGCGAACCTGGTGAATTTCTATCAAGACGTAACTTTAACTTTACTTCTTCTAATCCTGCAGTCGCAACTGTCACTGAGTATGGAACAGTCTTTGCTCGCTCACCTGGAACTACAACAATAACTGCGCTTTCTGATAATACAGCTCAAATCGGTTCAATAACAATTACTGTTTTACCTGATAATTCACAAGTTCAAAGAATTATTGTTTTAACTACTGATACAAGGCTTGGTGGCGATCAAGGTTCACAAGTAACAAGTGGTTTAGGTTTACCTGGCGAAAGAACAGTTAATGTTGATATGACAAGACACATTTCTTTTAGCGGACAAGTACCTTCACCTTTAATCCAAGATTATATTTGGCTTAGTAGTGATCCTTCAATCGCAACTATAAGTCAATTTGGTACAATAACTGCGATTAGACCTGGGACTGTAACAATTACTGGTGTTTTCAGATATAACCATCGTTTTAGTGGTTCTATTGTGATTACTGTATTACCATAATCAATTTATATTTTAATTAATTATTAAAGGATTAAGTCTAAGTATCTACTTGGCTTAATTCTTTTTTTTATATTAGTAATTAAAAACAAAAAACTATCCTTAAATTTAATTAAGAATAGCCTTCTTTCAATGTATTAAGCGACTGATTTTTACAAAATGCGACATTATAAATTTGAAAAATAAAAAGATTTTTTATATTTGGGTTAATTCAAATATTCTAACTCATTGAATTCTTTTAAAAATGCTAGCGGTATATCAAAGCCTTCTTCCAAGAGTTCCATAAAAAATGCCATTCCCATCGGAAGTGCTAACCCACAGACTGTACAAAATGCCATATTTGAAGACCAGTCAAAAAACCAACTATGCCTTTCAAAAAAGTAATCCCCACAATCCCAACAAATAAACCAATGATAAGTGTTACAAAACGGCTCTAAAACATGATTACAAACATGAACGTATCTTGACCACATTCTATGTGCATGCACACTCCAGTTCGCTGCATTTCGATAAGCATTTAAACTAGTTACATCTGGCACACTTATTGATAAATTTGGATGGGTATTAGCTAAAAAGTTACTTCCTGCTCTCGTTTCATTTTGATGTGCAGTACGAGCCCTTAAGAGATCAACTGTTTGTAAATGAACAGAATCTCTAAATACGTTATCGCCTAATAAAGAAACCAAATCTTTCTCCTATAAAAAGATATTCACCACGATGAACAAATAATTCTCTTGGGATAATTTGCGTAATAGGGTGAGAGCCTGATTCAAAAGTTTCTGTAGCGCTCTCCATTTGATTTAATAATTCGGTTGATATAGTTCTTCCTGTTAAATATTCGGCTCTTGTTTCCCATCCAACAGCACGTTGATTAAGCGCCGCAACCTCAGCAAGACGTTCCGGTGTCATATCAAAGACCCATTCCCATATCGGTTGAACTCCTTCATTTTCTGGAAAAGAATAAATTTCTGACATATAATTTCGATGTGTCTTATTTAAATGGTTTTGTAAATCGTCATTATTTGCGTTTAATATATTATTTGAATTTACTGATAGTAAACCCATAAATACAACTAGACAAATTAAAATGCAAAACATTATTTTTTTATTTATACTTTTTATCCTGTTCATTTTCTTATCTCCTGCTAATATTTTATTTTTCTATATCTGCGTGCTTGCACTCCAATTCCAAACAATAGTAGCATTGTGATTAACTACTACAACTCCCCTTAGTTCACTACGACCTTCTACGTATATTGTTTGATGACTCCCCCACCCATAAAAGGCAAAACTGCTTACATATGTCACACTAATTGGTATAATAAAACTTGAAAGCGATTCCACATCTCTAAACGCAAGAGAGCTTATCATCTCTAAATTTGAACCTTTTTCTTGATGAATTTCTTTTAAATTTGTTCCAATAAATGCATACATTCCAATCATTCTTAAAGATGCCGGAAACCTAATCCATTCTAAACTAGATCCAACAAAAGCACCACGGTCTATTGAATATAATTCGCTATTTGGCTCAAAATCTACTTTTATAAGGTTCTTCGTCTGAGAAAAAGCTCTCCTTCCTATCCATTCTAAACTTCTTGGAAGCACAATGCTTTCAAGACCTGAATTTTCAAAAGCGCCTTCAGGACGTTCTCCAAATGATCCCCCTAAAACATCTCCACCACTCACAATAGCCCTCAATCTACTATTACTTTCAAATTCAATACTTCTCATGTTAATTGTATCTTTAAAAGCCCATGAGTGAATAGTTTCAATGGTGTTAGGGATAAAAGCACTTTTTATATCTTCGTTTCCTAAAAAGCACTGTAATTTATCGCAATTACGTCCAACCCTCTATGTCTGGCTGGAATTGCTAAATGTCCTTCACTATCAGGCACGCCCCCAGTAACAACAAAGAAATCGTCTACTTGAACAAAAGTAAAATCAATATTTTCTGCACTGCAACCGTTAAGCCCTACAATCATAAGTAAAAACATTATTGAAAGTACTATTCCAATAATAACTTTTTTCATTGTAAGAAGCATTGTTATGTTCGCACTAAACATATTATTATTATTCAACATGATCACCTCCACCCTAAATCAAATTTTATTACCTTAATATTATATTATAAAGTAACATTAAATACTAGTTCTTAATTAATATAAATAATTTGCCAATTATTTCAAAGAAGGTTGAAAAATTGTCGTATTTTTTTATAAATATACTGGGGCATTCCAAATAATGGTAGCACTATTGTTCGGACCTGGTAACCCCAATAATTCGCTCCGCTCTTCTACATATATTGTTTGATGACTTTCCCACCCATAAAAAACAAAAGTGGATAATTCTATGACACTAGTAGGTATTATAAAGCTTATAAGTGATGTAGTATTCCGAAATGCATTAGACTCAATTCGCTCTAAATTGGAACCTTGCTCTTGAACAATCTTGCTTAAGTTTGAACTCAAGCTAAATGCACTCATTCCAATTACTCGCAAGGATGCTGGAAATCTAATCCACTCAATACTTGAATTTGCAAATGCTGCAAATGCTATTGTGTCTAACAAACTATTTGTTTCAAAATCAACTCTTTCTAGGTTTTTAGTGCCTAAAAAAGACTGTCTCCCAATCCATTCTAAACTTCTTGGAAGCACCATACTCTCAATACCTGAATTTTCAAAAGCGCCTGCATCACGCTCACCAATAGTGCCGTTTAAAACATCTCCACCACTGACAATAGCCCTTAGTCTGCTATTACTTTCAAACTCTATACTTCTCATGTTAATTGTATCTTTAAAAGCCCATGAGTGAATGCTTTCAATTGTATTAGGTATAAACGCACTTTTTATCTCTTCATTCCCCAAAAAGGCACTGTAGTTTATCATAATTACATCAATGCCCCTATGTCTAGCGGGTATTTTCAAATGACCTTCACTATCTGGCGCACCTCCTGTTACAGCATAAAATTCGCCTACTCTTACAAAAGTAAAATCCCTATTCTCTGCACTGCAACCACTAAGCCCTACAATCATAAGTAAAAACATTATTGAAAGTACTATTCCAATAATAACTTTTTTCATTGTAGGGAGCATTATTATGTTCGTACTAAACTTATTATTTTTTTTATTCAACAAGATTATCTCCACCCTAAATTAAACTTTATTACCTAACATTATATTATAAAATTACTTTAAATGCTAGTTCTTTAGCTCATAATTTGTCGGCATGAATAATATGATAAACAAAATTATTCATATAAGGATTTTTGTGTGTTCTTTCGCACTTTTTGTTTCCTTATCTATCTAACCCAACTACTTGGTTATTAAACAATAAAGTTTCTTCTTGCCTTTCTAGATATGAATTTCAAATAGAAATTCCTAAGAAACGAAAAAGACTGTAATTTTTCTAGCATTAGCTAAATAATTACAGTCTCTTATTTAAATCAAATGACTTTAAAACTTTCTTCTTCTAAGGCCTCTAACACTTAAGAATACCGCTAAACCTAGAATCGCAACTCCTCCTACCACAAGACTAGTGATTAAAGGAATATTAACATTAGACAAGACTACAACTGTAAACTCTTGTGTAAAACCTTCTGCACTAGCAACAAGCACGATTTCTGTTCCAGTTTCGACATCAGAAGCAATAACTAAAACACCATTTTGGATTGAAACTCCTTCGATAGCATTCCTCAAAGTCCATGTCACTGTCGTTGTTAGAGCATTATCCTCACTGTAAGCCGTGCCTATTAGTGTTAATTCTCGCCCACGTCTGATTTCTAAATTAAAATCTGCAACAATCGAGGTTACTGTGCTCTGTGCTGCTTGTACAGTAATAATTTGTTCATTAGATACTGTACCAAATGTCGCTACAACTATAATTGTTGTACCACCAGCTACTGTACTAGCAACCGTTAAAACATTACCCGCAACTGTCACTCCTGTAACTGGATTTCTAAGACTCCAGATAATACTAAGATTTAATTCATGATTATTATTGTTAAATACCGAACCACTTAAATTCAGATTTCCGCCTGCCTGTACAGTATTAGCACTGTTAATCGTAATCGAATGTGCTAAATTAGAAACTGTAATTGAATGATTTTGAGTTACGCTACCTACTGTCGCAACAATTACAATTATAGTACCATTCGCGATTGTTCCACCAACAGATAATTGATTTCCAGATATTGATACTCCTGGCCTTTGTTCACTTAGTGACCATACAATCGTAAAATCCACTACTGTATTAGTATTATCAAATACCCTACCATTTAAAGTCAAGCTTGAGCCCGCATCAATAGTTCCTGCTATGTCAAGCTGAATGGAATGCGCTGCATTTCGAACAGTCATCAAAAGCTCTGAAGATGTCGGTCCGGCTCGGGCAACAACTGTAAAGGTTGTACCACTTGCGATATTTTCCATAAGTTCCAATATATTACCATTAATCGAAATACCAGCAACAGGCTCTTTTAAACTCCAGACAACAAGAACACTTATTTCCTCATCTTCCTCATCAAAAACCGTTGCGCTTAAAGTTACCGTATCTCCTGAAGAAATTTCAGCACTATTATTGATTTCAATTCTAGCTGGATCAGCCTTCTCTAAAACAAAATGATCAATCTCTGTAATTCCTTCTGTTTTCAAAGCATAAGCCGTAAGTTCAAAACGATTTTCATTAAAAGTCGCAACCGAAAAAACTTGATAATTTAAATCAAAGATCGTTTCTGGAAAAGTTGGATTCCCAACAACATCGTAAAACTTAGTTCCCGCTGAACCACCTGTAATATAAGTTGTTCCAACACCAAACTCATTACCTCTAGCAATCGTTCGGCTGTAAATATGATCGTGTCCATTAAATACAACATCAATGGCTAACTCATCGAAAACATCATTAAATGCCCTTTGAGCCTGATGAACATAAAACAATGGAAAAGGACCACGGTGCATCAAGACAAAACGCCAACGGGCTTCGGAATTATTCATAACATTTCTAAGCCAGACAATTTGTTCGTCAAATCTAGTTGGAGCTTCTGAATCCATAAAGGCAAAGATAGCGTCTCCAACTTCAAAGTAATAATTAGTTCTTTCTAAGCCTGGAATTCCATTTAACGGATTAGCAAAAGTTCCTCTAAACATTTCAACATTGGCGATTGTTTCATGATTTCCACTTCCCATCGCATGCGGAATTGAACTTAATCTATCACCAACCATGTTATTTAACCAGACCCATTGTTGCCAAAGATCCGCATTATCAACAATATCGCCACTAGTAACCGTAAAAGCAATATCCGGGTTAATATCTAAAGCCGCAGTATAAATTTGTTGCAGCGGTTCATACCCTGATTCGCGATAAGCTTGCGGATCAGTGTAATAAAGGAAAGATATATCGCCTCCAGCCGGTGTAGTTCTGAAACTTCGAACACTACTCCAGTTACCTCCATAACCAACTTGATAAACATACTCTGTATTTGGCAATAATTCATCTACGTTGACCGCATGAAATAAAACTTCTCGTCTGCCTCCTTCCGCTAAGACCCGAACCAAAGAACGGCTATCCGAAGAGACTGTTCTAAATTCAGCAGGCATTAAAAGACTTGTTCCCTCCCTTGGTGCGATTCTGACTTCTGAACCAGTAATAAATATATAAGTCTGCCAAGCAAAAGACATACTAGTTGAAGGATCAACACCAACGTTAACTGTTATGTGATCAGGGCTAGCTGTTCCTAACGGTTCAACAACTGGAATCTCCGTAATGCTTGAATAAATTCCAGCTCTGATTGCTCTGACCTGAAGAATTGTTCCTGGAGAAAATTGACCAATAACATCCGTAGTTAATTCTCCATTTTCATCAGTTAAACCAACAATTGAGCGACCAGCTGAATTGATAATTTCAAACTCTGCTCCTTCAATTGGCCGATTATCGCGATCAGTAACTGTTAAGACTGTATCTCTGTTAATTGTTGAACCCAGGAATCGAACAAAGTATAGATAATCAACCGGAATCGAAAAGTTATCAAACATATTGTAATTTTCTAGAAGCCCTAGATTGCTATCATAAACATCTGATTGCGTAATTCTAAATTCAGCTTCCCCAATTGGACCAGAAAGCCAGCGTAACTGAATTACTAGAAGATTAGCAAATTGCTGAGTATAATTATGCATACCACTTAAAGTAACTTCACCACGCCCAGTACTATTGTCTATAGAATAATTAACAAATATCCGTGGGTCAGGTACGACTATCTCAGTAACTTCCATCGCTAAATGATTAAATTCAAATTCCAGATGAAATTCCTCAAAATTATCAAAGGTATCTACTGAGATAATATAGGAATCTCTCGCTCCTGACCAGAGAACTTGGTCTGTGGGTCGTTGCCACTGAAATTGTACAGAATCAGCAAAAACAGTAAAGCGCCATTCATGAATAGTAAAATTCCCAAAGTAATCTTCTGCCCTTATTCTTATTCGTCTTTGTCCATATCGCAATCGATTCTCAAAATTCGGGACATAGCTAAATTGAAAACCATTAGGAATTGGAGTGAAATTATACATTTCAGGATCAACTAAATCACCGTCAATCCAAAGTCTTGTTGCTGATCTGTTAACTCCTGTTTCAAAGTCTAAAAGGTCAGCACTAATTACAGGCATATTAGTTGCTACAACTGCATCTTCCACAGGTGCGACATTTTCGATTACCGGTGGATACTCATCGTCATCCCGAAAACCATAGACAGCCCGGATATTATCAACAAAAATAGTTCCAGAAATTCGCTGTGCTGCATTTGTTGCCAAAATCCTAACCGGAAATTGAATAAAGACCGTTTCCGCATTTGGATTAACAATTGTTGCTTCAACATATCGCCAGCCTGTCCAGTTAACTCCTGATGAAGCACTGACATCAACAAATTGAGCTGAACCAGTTTCACCTACATGAAATTGACAGCGAATCCAAGCACCTTGGGCAAATGTTCCAAAAACCCACATTCCTAAATGCGTTGGATTACCTGGTAAAGCTATTCTTTGACTTGCATTTGCTGGCACATTACCCGTTATCGGCACCTGAAAAACTTCCACAGCGCCGGTTCCTGTTGTATTACGCATATCAAAGTCAACTCTTAAAGATCGTTCACCAAACTTTGTGTAACGATAATCATCATTAATTGATACTGTACTAGTAGCGCCATTTAGATTTCTAGCCCACCAATTGCCAAGACTTTGACCAACTACAGCATGCTCAAAATCGGCAATTATAATCGGAAGTTGTCCAATATTAACCCTTATTCTAGCTTCAGCCTGATCTTTAAAACTAATAATGATATTACCTTGAACACCAGTTGCTCCTGTTGCGGTAAACCGTCCTGGCTCTAAAGTTCCAAGTAATGGGTTATCAAGAGTCCAATCAAATGACTCGACACTAGCTGTCACAATCATACCTTGATAAAGAGCTCGCACAAAGAGATTATCAACAACCTCTCCAGGTGATAAAGATAAATTTATGATGTTAGCGTAAATTTCATCAACTGTATCGATTATTTCAACATCAACAATCGCCTCAATTGAACCATTTCGGATAATTATCTGACCAGTTCCACTTCCTGAACGAGCAGAAAATATTCCATTTTCTACTGAACCAACGCCACCAGTCACGATAAATTCAACTGGTGGTACTTGGACACTAAAAAAGTTTTCATCAGTTGCTTTAACCTCTATCGGAATTCTTGTTCCTTCAAGAGCCAGAATTCTTCCCGGATAAGCGTGAAGCATCGCAAAATCACCAGTAGGTTGTTCAGTTGCAACTAATAATATGGCATTGGCATTGCTTCTTTCGCCACCATCAGATGGACTATTAACGATAGAAACAAAGTCATCTCCTGGAAAGCGAACCGCAGTTGTTGAAGAGCCGCCGCCATCAAGCCTGATGGCTGTAACAGCCCCTTGACTAACCATATATTCTGCTGTTCCAGTATCTGTTAAACCATCACTAAAGCCGGGTTGTCTACCGTCAATCTGATGAAGAACAATACTTCCATCAGCTCTGATTCCTAAAGTTGTTCTTGGGTGAAAGACATTTCGATCAGAAAGATTAGCTAAAGCAGGATTAACTTGGCCATTTTCTACTAAAAGCGTACTGCTTCCAGAAACTGACTGTTGCACATCTGACCACTGACTACCACCAGACCTTGTATCTTCGAAGTTAAAGACTACTGATTGACCAATATCAAGATTACCTAATCTACCAACGGAATCCGTTACTAAAACAACCTGATTAGGACCAATCGGTGTATTCATTCCTGAAACAACAATATGAGAAACTGTGGCATTTAAAGTTCCGCCAATTTCAATCTCTCCTGAATTAATATCAAGAACAACTTCTGCACCATTGACTGTTGAGCGAGTAGTTTGTGAAAATTCGCCTGTCAGTAAATGGATATTAGCATTAACATCATTTCTTGGTCTGTTTAAATGATTAAAAGTTATCGGCGTGCCACCAGATGCAGTAAAGCTAAATGCCACCTGAGGTCGTTCAATGATTGCTGACCCGTCTGCTAAAAAACCAACACTCATCGGGTTTAAACCATTTGAGCCGCTAATTAATCTACCATTTTGAATCATCATTCCTAATGGAGTTCCTGCTGGACAGAAAAAGTCACCATTAATACCGGCAACAACTGTCTTACCTCTGTTAGTTGCTTGAGCAACTAAGGAACTCATTGTATTACCGCCAAAAACAAATGGTCCAAACTCAACAAAAGGTGCCACTGCCGCTGTTAATGGATCATAAGTAATAGTATGGCTACTTTGCATAGCCCAGTTTTGACTTATCTTATGTGTATAGTCAAGACCATTAGCAATTGTTCTAGTCTCTTCAAAACGGATATCGCCAATCCCATCCGTAAAAGATAAAACATGAAATGGTGCGCCTTGGCGTGGCACTAAAAGAGCCGCACAAGTTGTAATTAATAAAATTAGTATTTTTTTCATACTTTCCCCCTTTTTATTTTTCAAGTAAAATATTTAAGAACTATCCCTCCTCAAATTAAAATATTTTCATTAAAATCAAAATAGGTTTACTTTCAAGAAAACCTGTTAAATATTTTTCGTTATATTTCCGCAAATTGCGTAAGCGCTTCCGCTTATCCATTTAATTTTACCATGAAATCATCTATTGAGTGTCTTTTTTTGTCCGACATAATTCGACAGTCATGCGTTTTTTCTTCATAATCGTTGACGAAATCGCCAAAAAAATCTTCCGAAGAAGATTAAATTAATCTTAAGGTATTCTAGTATGTACTAGAAAAAAATTTGATGCAGGGCTTAGTCTAGTTACTTTAAATTCTTTAACGTATCTTTTAAAAAATCAGCTGATTTTTTGAGCATTGCTTTTTCTTCTTTATTTAGTTTCAGTTCAATAAGTCCCTGGACACCATCTTTTGAGACTAATACCGGTAAGCCAATAAACAAATTATGAATGCCATAATAATCACTATTGATTAAAGTTGAGACACTTAATATACTCCGTTTGTCATCTAATATCGCATTAATAATAAAGGCCAGAGCCATGCCGATTCCATAATAAGTAGCTAGTTTGCGCTCAATAATTTCATAAGCTGCGTTTCTGACTTTATTTTCAATTATTTTCCTATCTTTAGCCGTAATACCAGGAAAATCAATTATTGGCTTAACACTAATTGTAGCGTTTGACCAACAGACAAATTCCGTATCGCCATGTTCACCCAAAATCAAAGCGTGAACATTACTGACATGAACATTAGCCGTTTTGGCTATCTCATGTCTAAGGCGAGCTGTATCTAAAACTGTACCACTACCGATAATCCGTTTTGCGGGAACACCAGCCTCTTCAAAGACAAATTTACTGATTAAATCAACAGGGTTAGTCGCAACTAAATAAATCCCCTTAAAGTCAACTTTCTTTATTTCTTTGACAATGTTTTTAACAACTTGCTTATTTTTTTTCAAAAGATCAATTCTAGTTTCATTCTCGGCTTGCGAAGCTCCGGCAGCGATAACTACTATTTGCGCTTTTTCCAGATCTTTATATGTTCCAGACTTAACTATTACTGTTCTTGGACTAAAAGCCGCTCCATGACTTAAGTCAAGAGCTTCACCTTCTGCTTTTCTTTTATCAATATCAATTAAGATAATTTCTGAGCCAATGCATTGAGTAATCAAGGCATAAGCTAAAGAGGTACCGACAAGACCGGCACCTACTATTACAATTTTTTGGGTTTCTGCCATAAAAAAATCATCCTTTAGTTTATTTTTCCCAAAGAAAATTTCTTCATACAGAAATCTATCTAATGCTTCTGATCCAGTTTAAGATATCTTTACAGACCTCTTCTCTGTTTGTTTCATTTAACATTTCATGGCGCCCATCTGGATAAAGCTCTAATTTGACAGAAGTCATTTTATATTTTTTAAGGCGCTGATAAAATTTCTTTGTGCCCTCACCTAATTTAGTTGAGACATCTTCAGTACCCGCAAAAATATAAACAGGTAAAGCTTTAGGAATGCTTTTTAAAACCTTCTTATTTCCCGCAAGTTTCATCAACTTTAACATATTTAAATAGCCAATATTTGTAAATAAAAAACAACACTTCGGATCATTGACAAATTTATCCACCATCAGTGGATCTCTTGATAGCCAGTCACTAACCGTTCTAGCTGGCGCAAAGCGTTCATTGATATTTTTAAAAACTAATCTGTCAACTTCAGTCGCTAGGGCCTTTTCGCCGTTTTTCTTTAAGTAACGTTTAGTAAGCATAATCGCAAAGCCTATCCCAAGTGGTGTATCGCCAGTCCCAGAAAGCATTAAACCATTAATAAGGTTACCATATTTAGAGACAAAAATTTTAGAGATTGCGGCTCCCATGCTATGGCCTAACAAATAAATAGGTAAGTTTGGATAAATTTTAATAACCTCATCAAGCATTAGTTTAACATCTTCAACTAAGTCAAGATAACCATTTTTACCTGGAATATAACCTTTTGTTTCAGAGGTTGCACTATCTCCATGACCGATTGAATCATGACCACAAACAATAAATCCAGCATTAATAAAAAAGGCCGTTGTTTCGTCATAACGACCAAAACGGTCTGCCATACCGTGAACAATCATAATAATGCCCTTTTTTTCTCTTTCTGGCGTAAATATTTTACCCTTGATGATTGTTTTTTGATTATTAGATAAAAACTCAATCGCTTTTTCGTTCATCTTTATTATCCTTTTGTGTTCTTTTCAAAACAATTTCTTTGCTTTTCATTGTTCTGATGATATTGCTTCTTTCCGCATCAGCGAGTTTACCAGTTATCTCTTTGATTTGAATTTCCAGTTCTGGAATCATAAAATATTCGATAGCGTTAACTCGTCTTCTAACTTTTTCCACTTCTTTAGCTAAACGGTGACAAGTTTTGTCAACTTGAGCAAGATTAAGTAATTCTGGAAAAATAGAACCAAGCATTAAGATCGATTCATCAAGATTAGGGTCGCTGTCAATTAGACTAAAAGTCAAGGTTGGCGTACTTGGCGCAAAACTAATTTTAGGAACACTGACGCCCATAATGTTTTGAACTGAATAATCAGCCTTAATCTCATTAGCCGCAACTAGCATTTTCTCATAAATCTCAATTTCAGAATGACTGCTGTGAGCTAATTCATAGGTTTTGACAACTTGACTTAATTTTTTCTCCGCATCGCTTCTTAAAGCTTTATACATCTGAATAATTTCTAAGAATTGTCTTACTAATTCGTCTTGTTTGTCTTTTAGAAGTTTATGGCCCCGACGGGCAGTAACAAGTTTATTTTTAAGCTTGCTGAGCTCCATTCTAGTCGCATTGACTTGATTAGCGGCCATGATGCTCCGCCTTATGGTAATACTTTTCGATATGCTTTAAATTAATTCGTTTTAATTCCGTAACCGGCAGAATACGTAATAACTTCCAGCCAAGATCAATAGTTTCTTCGATAGTTCTGTTTGTCTGAAAACCTTGAGAAATATATTCCCTTTCAAAACGGGTCGCAAACTCTAAATATAATTTATCAATATCAGAAAGCGCTGACTCTCCTAAAACCGCTGCTAATTCTTTAGCTTCCTTACCTTTTGCATAAGAAGAAAAGAGCTGATTAGCAACCCCTGCATGATCTTCTCTGGTTTTCCCAGCACCAATACCTTTGTCCTTTAATCTGCTTAAAGAGGGTAAAACATCAATTGGAGGATTGATATTACGTTGAAAAAGCGGTCTGGAAACAATTATCTGACCTTCGGTAATATAACCTGTTAAATCGGGAATCGGATGCGTTTTATCATCTTCTGGCATCGTTAAAATCGGAAGTTGGGTAATCGAACCTTTTTTATTAGTAATCCGACCAGCACGCTCATACAAGGAAGCTAAGTCTGTATACATATAGCCCGGATAACCACGTCTACCGGGAACTTCTTTACGCGCAGCGCTTATTTCCCTTAAAGCTTCACAATAGTTAGTTAAATCAGTGATAATAACTAAAACATGCATTCCTAATTCATAAGCTAAGTATTCAGCGGCAGTAATCGCCATCCTTGGTGTTGCGATTCTTTCTACAGCTGGGTCATTAGCTAAGTTCATAAACATTACAGAACGTTCGATTGCCTGCGATTTGCGGAATTCTTCTACAAAATAATTAGACTCCTCAAATGTAATGCCGACTGCCGCAAAAACAACCGCAAAATTGTCAGATGTACCTAAAACTCGTGCTTGTCTGGCAATCTGAGCTGCTAATTTATTATGCGGTAATCCAGAACCAGAAAAAATAGGTAACTTCTGACCACGAACTAAGGTATTAAGACCATCAATCGAAGATATTCCTGTTTGAATAAATTCATTAGGATAATCTCTAGCTACCGGATTTAAAGGAATACCATTGATATCCGCTTTTTTATTCGCAATAAGTTTACCTTTATCATCAATTGGTCTGCCCATACCGTCAAAAATTCTACCTAACATATTAGGTGACAAATCAATTTCGACACCACGTCCTAAAAATACGACTTTAGCTTGATTAATTTGCAGACCTTGCGGATTGTCAAATAACTGAACTAAAACCTTATCTTCATTGACCTCAAGAACTTTACCTAATCGTTCGTCACCTTTTGGCTGTTTGATGCGGACAAGTTCATCGAATTTGACGTTTTCTGTTTTTTGAACAAGCATTAAAGGGCCAACAACCTCGGTAATCGTTTTATATTCTTTAATTGCCAAGATTCATCACCCCTCGCTTTTTAATTCTAAAAATTCTTCATCAATTGTGTGCAAAATATTATAATATTCATCATCAACTTCTGTTTCCTCAACAAACTTGAAACGGCCGATTTTTTCCCGAACCGGAAGACTCATCATCTTTTGATAATCTTTATTTTCTAAGATGGCCTCCAACATATGGTCATAAAAGGAAAAAATAAGTTTAGATAATAAATATTGCTTATGAATTGAAGTATGACTATCAACATCATGGAAAGCATCCTGATGAAGATAATCCTCCCTAACCATCTGAGCTACTAATAACTTAGCCCGGTTATTAAGACTCAAAGAATCCATCCCAACTAATCGAACGATTTCTTGAAGTGAGTTCTCCTCTTGTAATAACTCCATCATTCTAACAGCATTTTTTGACCAATCCGGTTCAAATTCCTTATCGATAAATTCATAAATTACATCATTATAAAGTGAATAACTTCTTAACCAGTCAATCGCTGGAAAGTGCCTTCTGTGTGCTAAATGATAACTAAGTCCCCAGAAAACTTTAACGATTCTTAAAGTAGCCTGACTGACTGGTTCTGAAGTATCTCCGCCTGGAGGTGATACGGCACCGATTATTGTTACCGAACCTTCACGAGTTCCACCAAGACATTTAACATAACCTGCCCGCTCATAAAATTCCGCAAGTTTTGAGGAAAGATAAGCCGGATAACCTTCTTCTCCTGGCATTTCTTCTAAACGGCTACTCATTTCTCTTAAGGCCTCTGCCCAACGTGAAGTTGAATCCGCCATAATTGCGACTTTATAACCCATATCACGATAATATTCCGCAATAGTAATTCCTGTATAAATACTCGCTTCCCTAGCCGCTACTGGCATATTAGAAGTATTTGCGATTAGAATTGTTCTCTTCATTAAAGGGTTCCCGGTTTTTGGATCAATAAGTTCCGGAAACTCACGAAGTACATCGGTCATTTCATTTCCACGTTCGCCACAGCCGATATAAACAATTATATCCGCATCGGCGTATTTAGCTAACATATGCTGAACAACCGTTTTACCGCTACCAAATGGCCCAGGAATCGCAGCGATTCCACCCATAGCTATCGGAAAAAAGGTGTCAACAATCCGAATACCTGTCAACATTGGCTTAAATGGTGTAATCTTACCAGCAGAAGGTCTCTTCTTCCTGACTGACCATTTCTGTAACATTGGTAACTCAAGTTCTGTTCCATCTTCAGTTTGGATTTTAGCAATCGTTTCAATGATTGTGGCTTTGCCTTCTTTAAGCCAGGTAAGAGTACCTTTTATATTAGGCGGAACCATAATCATGTGATTAACTGCCGTTGTTTCATCAACAGTCCCTAAAATTTCACCAGAAGAAACAAAATCCCCGACTTTAGCAACTGCTTTAAAATCCCACTGCCTTTCCCGATCTAAACGCGGAACATCAATGCCTGGAGGAATAACATCACCGCATAACTCCTGAATTGCTTCTAAAGGTCTTTGAATTCCGTCAAAAATATTTTCTATCAGTCCTGGAGCTAATTCCACAGATAAGCTTTCATTAGTGAAATAAACCTTATCGCCAGCTCCGATTCCCGCAGTATCTTCATAAACCTGAATACTCGCTAAATCATCCCGAAGCTCAATAATTTCGCCGATTAGTTTTTTCTCACCAATCAAAACTACATCATAAACATGAACATTGCGCATATTTTTCGCAACTATCAACGGTCCTGATACTTTAGAGACAAGTCCGTAATTTTCGTTTTTGATCGCCATGCTTTTATACTCCTTCCTAAAACATACTAAGTCCGATTGCTTGTTCAATCGTTTTTTTCATATCTTTAAGACTCATACCATTAGGTTTTCCGCATAACGGCAAAGTCAGAAAAATCGGATAAGCAACCTCATCATATTTATCGCGGATATCAGAAATTTCATCGTGGAGTTCCTCGTCGATAATAATAATCTTGACATTATTATTTAAGGCTTTTTTTAAACTTTCCCTTACTTTTTCTGTTTCTGAAAAGATAATTACCTCAATACCCAAGCTTTGAAATACTCGGGCATTTTCTTGTTTAGAAAAACAATAAATATCCTTAGTCATTTTTTACCCCTCAAAAATAAAGATGTCGTCGTGGCCTTTCAAAGAATCATAATAAATCTTTTTGATATTTTTGATTTCCACTATTTTTTTAAATAAATAAACTAATAAAGGCGCCGTAGTTTTAATTTCGTGCTCAAAGCTTCGCAAATATTCGTAAGTCAAGCGCTCAAATTCCCGTTTAAGGTGATTAATATCTGTAGATTCATCGATTGATTCCAATGTTTTTTCAAAGCTAAGCGGTAGAAATAATTTTATTTTACTAAAAGATAATTTGTTTTTAGTTTTATAGATTTCTTTTAAAATACTTTTGTCTATAAGTCCGCCTTCAAGAATTGATTCTGAAAATATATCGAAATTTTCCTCTAGTCTGATTGATCTTAAAAGTGATAAAACATTTATCAAGGTTACTTTAATTTCATAATACTTAGAAAGATAAAAATCATTTTTAAGATAGTTTTCATAAAGGTGAGTATAAGCCGTTTTCACAATGTAATCAGATATTTCTCTAGGTGATTTGTCGGCTTTAAACTGATTTATTTTTTCAAACAACTCTTTATCATTAGAAACTAAATCATAATTCTCATCTTTTAAAGCCTTTAATAAAGCTTCATAATTATATAATCCATTAGGGACTAAATATTTGTGTTCTGTTTTAGTAAAAAGCAATTCCTTAATGATAATCTTAATATTAATAATATCTGCTTGAAAACGCCAAGCCTTTAATAAATAATGATTTTCTCCAAGCCATTCTTTCAGTTCAGAAAGCAGTTTGTCTCCTTCCTGATTAATTAATTCCTCTAATCCAATATTAATATATCCATAGCCAAAATCACTTAAAGTTTTAGTAAATTCAAGCTTATCTGTCTGACTAAGTAATAAATAATCCTTAACTGTCAGAAATTCTGATGACTTAGCTTTGACGGATGCACTGATGTAAGTGTAATCCATGACTAAAATAACTTGTCTGAAAGTTTAGCTTCCAGCTTCACTTGCGCATTCTCGATTAAATTGCAGAAATCAAAGTTTAAGTCAAAATCCGTGCCAACAAGCATAAAGCCACTTCTGATATCAGCTACATCCTTGCTTAACTGCAGTTTAAATTTTTTATTATTTAGTTTCTTGTTCAGAAGATCTGCATCAACTAATGGTTTAGAGCTATCTGAAGCTAGAGCTTCCGCAAATTTTTGATAATCCTTTTTAGCAACCGTAATGATTTCTGTGCCATTAACCGAAGGCTCTTTTAAAATCAATTGTGCAACAAAATCCAATAATTTAGCTTTTTCAAAAGTCGAAATCTGTTTAATAGCTTCTTTAGAAAGTTCATCTAAAATTTCACTTCTAACCTTATTGGTATGTTGGCGTTCAGAAAGACTTAACTCTGTTTTCTTCTGCTCAACAAGTAGTTTACTTTCACTTTCTGTTGACTTAAGAAGCTCTTCACAACGAATCAGAGCCGTTTCGATCATTGAATTTTTAAGTTTAAGTGCCTCTGCTTTAGCTTCTGATAAGATATTTGCTACCGAAGTGGCACTTAGTTTTTTAATATTATCACGAATCGTAATTTTTTCCATAGGGCTTAAATCGCGAATATCATCAAAACACTGACTAATAAAGAAAGAATGGCATAAGTTTCAATTAGAGCCGTTATAATCAGACCCTTAGTCATTTGGCTCTCATTTTTAGCAGTCAATAAAATTGCGGTAGCCGCAACCCGGCCTTGGAATACTGAAGTAAGTCCAGCTATTGTAATAGGAATAGTTGCGATAAAATAAGCAAATCCAACTCCTACAGTTAAATCAGCAGGATTAGCTTCTCCACCTAAAATTCCTACTCTTTGTAAAACAAGAATGGAAATTAAAAATCCATAAATCCCGTTTGAACCTGTTAAGGCTGTTAAGACCATCGCTTTCGGGAAAAGTTTTGGTTTTTCTGTTAAAACTCCGTTTGCTGCTTTACCAGCTGTTGAAACACCTACTGCTGAAGCAACACAACAAACCGCTGTACTTAAGGCTGCACCAAACATAGCCCAGGTCATTCCATCAAAATTCATAAATTATCCTCCTTAGTTTATCTCAACATGGTCAAGATACTTTAATTCCAAACGTAGTGGCGTAAATTCATAACCGCCACCTTCAAAAAATTTGCCAAATAATTCTAGATATTGTAACCTTGCAGTCTGAACATAAGCCGAAAGCAGTCCAATAATCAAATTAAAACTGTGACCAATTAAATAAATAATTATCGGAAAAAAGAGTGGGGTCATGCCAGCTAATAAATTCATTGTTGAGCCAATGACAGCTGTAGCTAAGGCTAAGGCCAATAATCTTGAATAACTTAAGACATCACTTAAGTAACCAGTAGCATTATAAATACCACCTAGACCACTTGTTATCCGGCCCCCTATTTTTTTTCCGCGACCTGAATAAAGAAATACTAATACAAATCCAAAAATCATTGTTATAGCTCCTGGTATAAGTCCAAAATCCATAAACATGCCAAGGGCTAATAAACCACTACCGATAAGTACTAAAATCCAACTTAGTCCCCCGATTATTTCCCAAGAATCTTTTTGTTTAAATCCTATTAGCATTTTCATTACTAAACCGCTGCTTAGATGAAGTGCTCCAATCACAATCGCAAAAATTAACATTTCCAAGGGATTATTTAAAGGATTTAGAAGATAAGCAGGCCACTCCTGTCCAAAAATACGACCAATAAAAGAGATTACGCCAAATTCTTCACCGAAAAAGCTACCAAAGACAATTCCAAAACCTAAAGCCGAAAAGCCTGAATAAAAGAAAATAGTCGTTATATCTTTAACTCCGCCTTTTGGTCGTTTAAGTTTAAGAAATAAACCACCTCCGATAATAATTAATAAACCATAGCCGATATCGCCCATCATCATACCAAAGAAAATCCAATACCAAATAAACATCAATGGATTTGGGTCAATTTCTTTATATTGTGGCACTGAATACATATTAGTCAGTGATTCAAACGGTTTAATGATTTTTCCGTTTGTTGTTGCGGTTGGTACATAATCTTCATTAACTGGTTCTTTGAATTCAATCTCGTAAGTTTTTGTAGCCTCTTTAATTGCGTTTTCAAAGTTTTCTTTATCTTTAGCGACAATCCAACCTTCAAAATAAACCGAACTTTCCGTCTTACCTAAATTAATTGAGTTACGTTTTTTTAGATTAATTAATAAATCCGCTAAGATTTTTAATTTTAAGATATCTTTAGCGCATTCCGCAAGTTTATCTTCTGTCGCCTGCGCTTTAACTTCCAGTTCAGTAATTTCTTTTGTTAAATTAGCAATTGAAGCGTTAATAAGATTTTCGTCTTCTAATAATTCAATTTCCAGAAAACCAATATCCAATAAAAACTGATCTGCAATTTCCTTGTTTACTTTTTCATAAACTAAAGCAATTGCCTGACCACTACTATTCTTCTCTAAAAGTTGATATTCAAAAACTTTATCAGCGCTTAAAGCCTCAAGAGCTTTTTCATTCAGATAACCAGCTTTAAAAATAACATATTCCATCTTATCGAATAATAATGTTGGTATTTTAAGTCCTTTGAAAGGTCTGATAGAATTAAGCAGTTCTATGTTCTCTTTCAGTCTGATTTTCAGATCATACTTTTTCTGATATAGTTTTTCTGCACGCTCCAAAAGCGAAACGGAAACATTCGGGTCTTCGTTAAACTCTTCATAACTAACAGACTCATAGTCAAAAAGTCCTTTCTTTTTGACATAACCTTCAAGAATTTCAATCATTTTCTCGATTCGCCGTAAATATTCATCTTCCTTTGAACTTGCAGGAGTTTGATGATACTTTTCATCAATCATAATCAAAGGTCTTTTTTGAAGCGACTCCAAGACTTTTTCATAATCATTTTCCAAAAGAAAAACTTTGGTCTTAAGCATTTTTGCGATCATGACTTTGTCACCTCGCTGATCAATAGCTCTAAGCACTTCTCTCTCTTAGCTTGACTAGCTTCAGATATTTTTTTCTTCAGTTCCTTTAAAGCTTTCTGATGGGAAACATTCAGCGTCTCAATAGTTTTTTTAGTTTTTTCTCTAATTAAAGCAATCTCTGCTTTAGCTTTTTCATATAAAGCATCTGCTTCTGCTTCCGCTTCTAACTTTGCTTTTTCAATTAAGTTATCGCGTTTTTCCAAAGCTTCTAATTTAGCAGCTTGTGCTTCTGTTTCCGCCAAAAGAATTTTTTCTAAGGTATTCACCAATTCACCACCCTCAACAAAAATTAAATTACGACATCTAGCTTTTAATATAAAATTAAATGTTAAAAATACTTCCCCTTAATATATCATATATTACCTTATAAGTCAATGCCTTTTCAAGAAAATCAGTTAAGAGAACGCTTCTTTTTTCTTATCTGTTTTTCGAGAAATGATTTTTACGATTTTCGATAAAACTAAGGAAAGCGGTAAAGAAATGCTCGCTAATACTACAAAAAGCCACCAATTATTCCCTGTTGGAAAAGTTAAATAAAGCAAAGGAATAAATTCTGTAAATAAATAAACAGCCACAAAAAATCCAATACCCGAAGTCATCGCCAGAAAAAGCCTGTATTTATTATATGGACGCATTGATTTAAAGACTTCAATAACACTGATAAAGCCCGTTAATAAGTAAATGATTGTAATTATTTCGGCTTGTGGAATCGTTGAAAAATATTCTATCGTCAGAAGTATAACGATATTAATAGTAATCATTAAAGCCATCGGAATCGCATTAGTGAAGGCTGTTTTCAAAAATGTGCCTTCAATCTTTTGTTTATTTCGTTCAAAAGATAAGAAAAATGAGGGATATCCTTCGATTGCTAAGTCGATTAAAGTAATTTGAATTGGTACAAACGGAAACGGTACATTCATAATAATTAGAATTAAGGATAGTAATACAGAATAAACGGTTTTAATAAAGAAAATACCAGCAATTTTAGTAATATTATTAACAACTCTTCTTCCTTCAAAAAGGATTTCTGAGATAGCTTTAAAATCAGTATCTAATAAGACAATCCTAGCAACTTGCGTCGCCGCTTCCGATCCTCCTTTTAAAGCAATACCGCAATCAGCTTCTCTTAAAGCTAAAATATCATTGACACCATCACCAACCATCGCGACTGTACTACCATTATTTTTAAAAGCCGCAACGAGCTCCTTTTTCTGATTCGGTGTCACTCTTCCAAAAATTGTATATTTTAAGGCTGCCTCATTAACTTGTTCTTTTGTAGTGAATTGCGACATATCAACATAAGAAGCATAATCTTCAAGTCCAGCTTTTTGCGCAATCTGTGAGACCATCAGCGGGTTATCACCAGAAATAATCTTAACGCCAACACCTTCGTCTTTAAACATTGCTAAAGTTTCTGCAACATTTTCCCTAATCGCATCAAACATTTCAATAACCGCAAAAACTTCTAAATTTGGTAGTTCGTTATTTTCAGGCACTTCTTTAGTAAAACCAGCCCAGATTATTCTGGCATCTGATTGTTTGTTAAAATTATCAGAAAAACTATTCGTTTGTTTTAAAGCTAACTTTTCTGGTGCGCCAATGATAATTGTTCCTTCTTCAAAGCTAACTGAACTCCATTTACGATCAGAAGAGAATGCTACGCTACTTATTGATGATTTGCTTGTTTCTAGTCTAAAAAAATCTTTCAAGGCTAAGAATGTTGCATTATTATCTGTTGAAGCACCAACAAATAGATTGAAAGCCTCTTCGGCGGAAAATGGCATTTTAACATTATCGACTTGATGAAACTTTGTGACTTTAATTTTACCTTCTGTAATTGTGCCTGTTTTATCTAAACATAATAAATCGACATGGGCCAAAGTTTCTATCGCATAAATATCCTGAACAAGGATTTTTTTACGCGCTAACGTAATGACGCCAACTGCTAAAGAAATACTGACTAAAAGTACTAATCCCCTCGGTAACATTCCTAAAATTGCGGCCGCTGAGTTCGTTACTGCTTCATAAATTGCACTATCTCTTAAGAAAAAAGCCTGAGCGAATAAAATAAGTCCGATTGGGATAACAATAAAACTTGTGAAATTAGTAACTCGACGCATCGAACGAATTATTTCTGAGTTTATCCCTTTATGTTTCTTAGCTGCTAATGCAATCTTTACCGCGAAATTATCAGCGCCAACATGTTTAACTTTAGCATAACACTTTCCACTAATAACAAAACTTCCAGATAATAGCTCACTACTTTCTTTTTTTACGATTAAGTCAGCTTCACCAGTTAAAAGGGACTCGTTTACTTCTATTTCACCTTTAAGGATAATGCTATCAGAAGGAATCTGCTTTCCAACCTCAAGTACTAAAATATCATCAAGAACAATTTCTTCAATCGTAATTTCTACTTCTAAACCGTTTCGCATGACTTTAGTTTTATGAGTTGTTAATAGTGTTAATTTTTTAACTAAGTTTTTCGCTCTTATTTCTTGAAAAATACCGATAGAAACATTCATAACAACAACTAATAAAAAAAGTATATTCTTAAAAGCTCCGACTAATAAAAGCGCAATAGCAATCGCTAAATTATAAAGGTTAAAAAGCGTAATTGCGTTATCTTTAAAAATTTGCAGATTAGACTTTGCAATATCCATTTCCACAATATTAATTAAACCAGCTTCTTTTTTGGAAGTTACCTCTAGATCTGAAAGACCATTGATTTCAAAGTTGTCCATTTATCAAAATTCCTTTTCTTGAAGATTAGTTAATATATTCAGCAATGTGCATCAATACTTTTGTTACTGTGAATTCAATTCCAGTTTTAAAAGAAAAGCCTAATTTTTTCACATTTATAATTTCTTCCTCTGTTAATTCACTATATTGTTTCCGTGCAATAACCGTTAAATACTCATTAATTACTTGTTTATTAATAGTTACTTCCCGTCCCAGACTTAAATCATTTAAATCAAAATCATTTAAAGTTTTTTCGGGTTTAATCGCTAATAGAAAATTATCAGTTAATTTAATCATCGAAAAATTATACAAAACTGTCTTCTTTTTCTCACCAGTTTTAATTTCGCCACTATAAATTTCTTCTTTACGTTTTAGTTCTGTAGCTATTTCCACAAAGTAATATTGAGCTCTATGACGGAATCCGTTATTGTTACGTGACCTTACATAAGAAACAATAGTATCAATAATAAAGCCAATAATACTGAAAATAACTAAAACAGCAATCAATATTAAGATTCCTATTACTATTTCGTTATTCCAGATTGATTTAATGACAAAGCGCATATTTCAAACTACCTCCATCTTTACATAAAGAAATGAATATGAGTAATTGTTTACTAACTTAATATTATATCGAATTTTATGGAAAAAGTCAAGATTTCTAATATAAGAAAAACAAAAAAACAAAACCAATTTGTTTATAGTTTTGCTTGAAAATTCTATTCAGTCAGTCTTGAATATTCCTAATTTTTTCCATTTTTAATATTATAATGCTTTGCCCATAAACATTTCTAAAGGTTGTTCATAAGGAGCGATATCCATAACAATTGAACCCATATCTTTATAGCCCATCTTACGATAGAAATGTTGGGCATTCTCATTTACTTGTGTGGAAAGCATAATCATTTTAAAACCAAGACTTCTCATTTCAGTTTCCCAATGAAGCATTGCCTGTTTTCCAAAACCTTTTCTCTGATAAGCAGTGTGCAAATACATAAGTGTTAAAAACGGAATAAAATCAAATATTAAGTTAAAGACCATAACACCTATTCTTTCATTATCATAGCGTAATATATAACATCTTTTATCTCTGACTTTAAGTTCAAACTCTGTTTCTGATAAGTTCTCACCTGTCACTACAAAATCTTTATCTTCAAGGGTTGCATAAGTTATAGAAAACATCATTGAACCTCCTATCTTAAAATAACCCAAAAACCATTATCTGGTGGTCCCTGATACTTAAGGAACCCTTTTCTTTTCAAAGCCCTAAGCAAGTAATAAATATCTATAACACTTTTTTGGTGCAAACTCGCAATTTGTTCAATCGTAATGTTTGGATTAGCTACTATAGAATTATAAACCAAATCCTCTGCTTCACTTAGTTTAGTTGAACTAAGATCTTGTTCTTTTGTGAAAAAGCCAATAAGCGGTAAAAGTATCATCACAACAAAGCCAGCCGCAAAACCATTATTATAAAGATTTAAACCACCATTAAACTCCGTAACAATCTGCGCAATGTGAAAATGTAAGAAACCAGCTATAATCCCCCAATACCAGCCAAAACGACCGGAAACAGGTGCTAATCCTGTTGAAAACAAGATAATGATGATACTAGCCTCGCCACTTAAACTATTAGTAAAAAATGATGCTAAAATTGCCCCTAGAATAACTGGTGTTACATTGATAACATGTTTTCCGAATGCCCCAAAGCCGACAATAGTAAATATTCCAGCAATTACTGGTCCATTAATTGGCTGACCGATAACTAATACTAAAGTTGTGGAAAGCGCACAAAGCAAACCCATATTAAAATAAGTACTACGATGATATTGGAAATAAAAATCACTCGCTAGCTGTCCTGATTGCCGCATAATTCCTTTAAGATCAGCAATTAGTCGCTTCTTACTGGAAATAATACCTATTAACATCAAAATCAGAGCTGTAATGTAAAGCATTACTGCTAAAATCATCGTATTGCGGGAACAATCATTCCAAATCAAAATTGGCTCAACTGTAATGCCAAAACCTCTTAATACCGCAACAACCAATAAAGAGATTAAGCCTCCCGCAAAACCTAAATTATATAAATCATATCCAGCATGTACCCGCATAACATAATTGCCAACCGGCGGAAATATAAAACCTATCACAATACCACTGAAAAAGCCAATAGTCGCATTAACTAAAAATGGAAAATCATTTATATATGTCAACTCATTGATAATCGGGGCGACTGTAGCGGCTAATAAAGCTATAACCGCATAATTCCTAAAAGGCTTTTTAACAATCGTTGCGTAAAGCCAAACACCAAGTATTATCGGAATCACATTAACTATATTTTTACCAAACATCGAAAATCCTGTTAAAAGCCAGATTCCCATAATAATCGAACCACTGGGTTTGACTTTCGCAATCATTAAAACAATAATACTAAATGTACCAGTTAAAACGGCATTAAATATCGTTGCGCCGAGTCCACCTAATTCAATATAATCTGTAATTAAAATGGAACGGGCACTGATAATAGCTAAAAAACCTTCATAAATATCTCTTGGCGAATCAAAAATAAACGCAAAAGCCAAAAGTATAAGATAAATAAAAAGAATAATTAGATATGCTTCATTTAAAACCAGTTTACGTTTAAGATTCAGTTTCGCAAACACTTTATTCAGCCCTTTCAAGCTTTAGATTTATACAATTAAGTCAGATAAATATTTTATATCAAAGGTTTCAAAATATTGTTCTTCCTGTGGTATCCATTCATTAATGTAACGCTCATATAAGATTCGCTTCTCTAGCCTTGCAGATCTTATATCCGCTTCAGTATCCAAAAAAATCAGATAATCAATCAAATTCCTAATATTTGGGTGATAACTATATACTCCTTCTAAAATCAAACAATTTCCAGGAATTAATACAGCTTCTTGATAAGTATTTGTAGTACAATTATATTTTTGATAGACCATTTTTTCGTTGGCCTTTAGCTTAGTCAAAACCGACTTTACAGCTTCATAATTAACATTTCCGCCAAATTCTTTAAGTTTTTTTTCTTCTGGTAAAAAGAAATCATCGATATGTAAAATAGTATAGTCAGTTAATTTTTCAGAAAGCCAGGTTTTTCCGCTTGCACATCTTCCCTCTAAGGCAACAATCGTAACTTTGTTATTTACTTTCTTCATTAACTCCAGAAAGTTCAAAACTTGAATATATCTCATCTCTTCAGTAATAAAACTTTTATCAATTACCCGATATGCTGGAAAGTAATTATTCCGATAAATCTCACTATGATGATTAAGTCCTATTTTCTCACCTTGATAATAAATATCTTTAATCACGGTATCATTAGCTGTTTGTACAAAAACATCATTTAAATAATCCAAGCAAAAATTATATTTTTTATAAGGCTTTAAATTTAACCTGACAAATTTATCAGAAATCTCTTCATAAAGATAAAGATTATCACCACTAATTGTTTCTGTTTCTTTTTTAAGGTAAGCAAGCGCTGATTCCTTATTAGAAATCATATGACCGCCGGCAGACTGACTTTGAAGGAGGAGTTTCAGTAAATCTTGCTTTTCCATCAAGGGATATCTTTTTTTCTGTCTAGCAATTATTTTTTCCATGATTTTATCTGCCTCTTTACGATAAAATTTTACAATTAAATTATTATATCATTTTTTTATGCTTTTTTAAAGCAAAAGAATAAAAACCCGCCAATTTTTAAAATTGACGAGCTTAAAATTATAGTAAAAATCTAAAAGGTATTAATAAAAACCCCATCATATGATAATAAGCTCTTTTACCCCAAGGCGCATGTGCTGGTTCAATGGCCCCGCAAAGGATAAGTCTATTATCCATGCCTACCTGTAAGGATATCTCTCGGTTAGCAGTTATATAGTTATAAACTTGATTGAAAATCTCTGGGCTATCAATTACTAGCATTGTTTCTGTACTGATTCTTGCGCTTCTTTCGTCCATATTAAAGGAACCAATGGCTGTAAGCCGATCGCCAAAGAGATAAGTCTTATGGTGATACGAGTGATTATCCATATATTGTCTTTCATAAATCGTTAAACCAGTTCTAACAAGATTACGACGATTTGCCCGATAGCCAACAAAACCAAACCCATAGTCATTGGTAGCGATTGAATCAGTAAACAAAACAAATTCGTCTGCATGTTCTGCTATACGTCTGACATATTCTAGATTTCGGTTAGTAAAAATAAAATAGGGGGATTGCATAATTATTCTGTTACTATTCATTGCCATCATAAAAAAGTTAAAAGCAATAACTGGTTCTTTTTTTGTACCATAAATCGGATTAGCAAGTAAAGTCAAATTATAAACAGGAATAGTAAGTTCTGAATAATCAAATTCAAAAATATAGGGTTTGTCTCTTATAAAATCTTCATAAATCGCAAAGAGTTCGTATTTTGCTTCTTTTCCTCTTCTAATTTGCCGGTCAGAGGTTTCTCTTCTAAGCACCGCATAATGAATCGTCATTAATAAGTAACAATAATCCCGGCTCTCTCTAATACTTCCGTAAGTTGTTGGATCGGTATTATACACTAAAACATCACGGTCATGAAAATAATTTCTTCCCCAGCCTTCAATATCAAAATAGCGGTCACCCATATTTCGGCCACCAATAATCATATAAGTATTATCGACAATCAGGAATTTATCATGTAATGAAAAATTTATATAATGCGGTCTAAATATATTAATTGGATTAAAGACAAAATAATAAACGTTTGGGTGTGTTTGCGTTGCACTTATAATACGAGCATGTGGCGCTCCAGCTCTGCCATCCAAAATTAGATTAACTCTGACACCACGATCGGCTGCTTTTAAAAGTGCCGCAAAAAAGACATCTTCTGATAATCCCTCATGAGTAATAAACGTAACAAAGAAAATTTCTTCTTGCGCTCTTTCAATAATATTTAAGCGATGATAAAAAGATTCTCTGGCATCTTCTAAAATCATAACTTGTTCTGGAATATGTTCTTCCCCAAAGAAATTGTCCATATTAAATGAATTTCTTAATTCATCGCTAATGTGCAACCGACCAGAATAAGGAAAGGCAACTAAAAAGCAATAGATGAATAAAAACGCTATTAACCCTATAATAGTTCCTCTAAATATTTTTTTTACTCGCCTTTGTCTGTTTTCATTCTCCATAGTTTCTCTCACCTAACTATTCCAAAAAAATTGTTTCTAAAAAAAACACCTTTTATATTTTATAAAAAAATAGGGCATTTGTCAATTATTGTCAGTAATATTAAGAAAAATATTCAGAGAACAATCAAATAAAAATTCTCTGTTTCTATTAAAGGAACAGAGAATATGACTAAATAAGTTTTGACAAAAAATACCTATTAAACCTTTAAAAACATGCCTCACTATTAGTGAAAATATATTAGCTAAAATATTTTTCTTCTTTTAAGGATAAAAAATATTCCAGCAATTGAAACTAATAATGCAGAAGAAATAATAATTATCATAGCCGTAATATTTAAAGCTTCTGGTATTGCATAAAAATAAATTGGCGATGGACTTGAATTTAAGACATTGATATTGTTACCTAAGGCAATAATCGTTATCTCATACTCTCCTGCTTCATTTATATCTAGTTCAAAGGAATTTGTAGTACTTGTGCCAACACTTACGCCATTAATAAAAATTTCAAAATTATCGTGTGTTGAATTCCAGGTCAAAATCCGATTTTCTACAGAAAGATTTGTCGGAGCATTTAGTCTCACTATAGTATATTCATACACAATAGATTCCTCAGAATCTAAAACATCTACATTATTTCCTAAAGCTACTACTGTTAATAAATATACGCCTACATTAGTTAAATCTAACGTAAATGAATTAGAGCTACTTATGCCAACGCTTGCGCCATTGACAAATATTTCAAAGTTATTGTGCGATGATATCCAAGTTAAAACCCCATTTGTGACTGTTAATCCTGTTGGTGAATCAAGTTGTACAATCCGATAAATATAAATTTCTGATGATTCAGAATTTAAGAGATCCGTATCATTTCCTAATGCAACTACCGTTATCTCATACTCTCCGACTAAAGTTAAATTTAAGGCAAATGAAGTCGTTGCGCTTATCCCTACACTAATACCATTAATAAATATTTCAAAATTGTCATGTGATGAAGTCCATGTTAATATTTTATTACTTACTGTTAAATTAGTTGGCGCATCATGTTGTACAATTTGATAAATATAAATAACCGAGGGCTCAGAAGTTAAAATATCTGTATCATTACCAATCGCTACCACTACTATTGAATATTCACCAGTACTATTTAAATTTAAAGTGAAATAGTTTGTTTTACTTGTGCCTACACTAATTCCATTAATAAATATTTCAAAATTATTATGTACGGATATCCAAGACAAAACACCATTAGCGACTGCTAATCCAGTTGGCGCTTCCACTTGAACGATTGAATAATCATAAGCTTTCGAAATTTCAGAATCAGCTATATTTGAATGATTGCTTAAAGCAACTACTGTTATTGAAAAAATTCCTACTTGCTTTAAATTTAAAATGAAAGAGTTTGTTTTACTTGTGCCTACACTAGCACCATCAATAAAAATTTCAAAATTGTTATGTGCTGCTGTCCACGTTAAAATACCATCAACTACACTTAAATTTCTTGGAGTTTCTAATTGCGTAGGCCCCAATCTTTCAATAAGATTATTAAGTTGATTTATGTAATGTTCATGTCGATGTGTCAAAAAATAAATCACATGATTCTTATGTCTATTAAAATTCGCTATTGAAGCCGCAACAGAACCATGGGTTGGGAAACGATTATACATTTCTTCAAGTAAGGGAACATATCTATCTAAAAAAGATTCATGAAGGTTCAATAATCTTACTAAGTCAAAATCCGTTTCTAAAACATACAATGCTCTTTCTCTAAATTTTTCTACAAAAGCTCGATTATTAAAAACATAGAATATATAATTAAAATCATCTGCATATCTTACTTTATTCAAAAGATTCCAAAAACGAGTATCGTTTGGCCTATTTTGCAAACTTACTGTATAATCCATATCGTGAAGTATAAACCGCCAACGTCCATCATTGTTAGGATTATCCGAACTTTCATCCGGATTAATCGCTCTGAAAAGCCGAATGTTATTATGAGGCCAATCAATATTATTAAAAAATGTATTAGCTATTAAATAATCAATAAAATTATCTTCACAAAAATATTTCTCAAATAGGATTCGCCTATTTTCATCTAAACTCAAATCATTATTGCTTACAAAAGTCACTAATTCACTAAACAAAGTTAAGGCGATTGTTTCATTTCCCTCATCAACATCAAAATAATATTCAAAATGATATGGGTTAGGACTCAAAAAACGCAAACTAGCGCTTAAAATCGCAACGTTTCCACGCTCCATATCTAATCGGGTTTCCGCAAAGTCATTATTATTCGTGTGCTCGCGCATTGTTGAAAACCCCCAGAATTCGCCATTAACAAATTTAATGACCAGATTGCTTTCAGCATAGGGAACATTAAGTTCACTAGAAGCCTTTTGAGCAAATGGATCACGCATATGATTCCACCAGAAGCTATTTCCACCATTCCATAAGCGAAAGCGTCTTACATCATTATTACCCTCAAAAATTGGATGAGTAATCGCCCCATTTAACTCACCTCTTGCTAAATGAACATTTAAAGTTCGCTGTGGATAGGCTCTTGTCCCTGAACCGCCTAATGAAGTCGAACCAGGCAAACTAAATTTTCTTTCAAATCCATTATCACCATTTTCAAAATATTCAAAGTTAAATATTCTTCTTCTAGTTGTTGTATCGAAGCGGTCAGCATGATCATAAATATAGATAAACTCATCCATTGGCGCAGTCACTGACATTACAGGAGTATTAGCAAATCGTGTCGCAAAATCTTCATCTATGATATAAGTTGCGGTAAAGGTATCAGTTACTGGTTCGCCATCAACGAAACCTCTGAATCTGAATGAAGTTCCTCTTAAAGTCTCTGCACCTTCAGCTGGAACAACCGTTCCCCATCTTTCAGATAATGATGTAAGTAATGAATCACGCCAGTTTCCTGAGCGGTCAATTACCGCGATATAGCCACTAGCGTCTATTTCACCAGCTACTAAAATATCATTGCCCTCTCTTTCGATAAATCTATCTTCTCCTGAGACTGGTTCAGTACCATCAATTGTAAAATAGATAACTGCCTCAGGAATAGATGGAATCTGGACATTTAAATCAAATGGCTGACTATGGATTCCTGGATTAACAGATAACTCAAATAGAGTAGTTGGTTCTTGTGGCGACCTTGTCGCAAACGTCGCTTTTATTTCTATATTTGGTGTATAGTAAACACCTATAATCAAGAAACTTGTTATTATTAATATTATTTTTTTCATATTTTTATTTTATCTCCTCAATACTTGATAGATGCTTAGTTAAAGAATCATTTCACTAATTCGACACATTTCGACAAAATATTACCATCTTATTATATCATAGCTTTTTTTTAATGCAAGATTTATTCCCATGGGTGTAAATTTTTTCGGCGGGATACTGCTTCTATCAACTCGATTTTAATCAAAATATAAAACAAACTTGACAAAGAGAAACTTTTTTGATAGAATATGCATATAATAAACTATAAATCTGAGCAGGCGAGTGCTAAGCACTGGGGCCGGGCTGCGAAAGTGGCAATAGGTAAATAATCTACCTGTGGGACAGTATGACTAAAAATAGTCAAAACTATGTCCGCAGGTTTTTTTTATGTGAAACGTGCGGAAAAAATAAGGGGAATACTAATGGAAAAATCAAAAATAGCTTCAAGAAGTGCGCGTTTAATTATTAAAGTTTCAATCGTTAATATTACTGTTAATCTAATATTAACAATCTTAAAAATGATTTTTGGATTCTTTTATGGTAATTTATCGGTTATTTCTGATGCTCTACATTCTGCCTCAGATTTAGCGACTTCTTTCTTAATAATCATAATTGTCTTTATTTCCAGTCCAAAAGCTGATAAAAAACACAATTATGGTCATGAAAAAATTGAATCGCTTGCGACACTATTTATCGCTTGTTTTTTAGCTTCACTAGGCGCATTTTTAATTTGGCAAGGTGTATCAGGTATCATTTCGCCTGTTTATGCTGAAATTAATTTTTATTTGATTGGCGTAACCGTATTATCGCTTGTTTTTAAAGAAGGATTATTTTGGTTTGGAATACATTATGCAAAAAAACTAGACTCAGAAATTCTTAAGGCTGATGCTTGGCACAGCCGCTCTGATAGTTTATCTTCGGTAGCTGTTCTTATAGGATTAATTGCGACTCACTTTATCGGCAATAATATAGCAGAAAGCATTGTCGTCTTAATTATTTCTTTATTTATCCTTAAAGTTGCTTTTGGTATTTTTAGGACTGCAGTAAATCAATTAACTGATAAGGCTGTTAATGATGATATTTACAATAAAATAAAAGAAATATCCTCGCAAGTAATTGGTGTTAAAGCAATTGACAACTTAAGAACAAGGATGTTCGGAAGTTCTATTTATGTTGATATTGAAATAGCTGTTGATGGTTCCTTAACTGTTAATGAATCACATGCAATAGCTGAACATGTTCATGACAAACTTGAATCTTCTGTTGATTTAAGGATTAAACATTGCACTGTCCACGTTAATCCTATTAATGAAAATAATTAAAAAACACTTTCTGATTTCGAAAGTGTTCATTCATAAATTATATTCTAAATTAAATACATTTTAAAGGAATAATATTATTAGTTTTGTCAATCGAAATAATGTCTTTAGCTAAATTACCCGCCCTCACTAATAGGCATTTGCAATCTTTCCAAAGCCTTGAAATTTTTAGAAGCAGTATTTCCCGGATTACTGTTTTTTTTGTTTTTAGGAATTTCTATTTTCATCAAGCATATGCAAGAATTTTGCTCAAAATCATTCTCAAAATTACAGTTTTATTTGCTTTATCTAGAACGTTTTCTAAAAGGAAAAAAAGTTTAAATTAATCCTTGTTTTTACTAACTTTTAGTGCTATAATAACCTCATATTCTTAACAAGAATCGAGGTGATAAAATGAGTTTCCTAACGATGAAATATAACCTAAAACTATCTAAGGAAGAAACACTATTACTTAAATTTCTCTGTTATATCTCTAAAAATATCTATAACAGTTCTTTATATGAACTAAGACAACAATTCTTCAAAAAACAAGAACATCTTTCTTCATATTTCGAACTAAATAGTATTTTGAAAGCAAA
>Ga0123352_10001105_pt1 | contig 34945 bp, 23 predicted proteins | sample TergutLab28metaG_FD_89700 | JGI IMG/M metagenome (GOLD analysis project Ga0123352, IMG submission 89700) | Labiotermes labralis P1 segment gut microbial communities from Petit-Saut dam, French Guiana - Lab288 P1 | ecosystem: Host-associated > Arthropoda: Insects > Digestive system > Gut ...
CTCTCTCAACCTGTGCACGAGACGGCCACCTATAGGTGTGATGATACCAGAGGCTGTTTAATGCAATTTTGACCTCCTGATGATGAGCACATGTGCTCGAAACATGTAGAGGCATGAAATAAATTTATTGTAAAACAAAAATTTTGGGCATCAAGTTGGTTAATTACTGAGATAAATACAATGAGATGCACGGTCAGCAAAACGTCAAAAAATATTATTAAGTTGTTATTGCAATATGAATCTAAAACACGTAGGTGGAGGTCTTTGAAGTCTACCGCCTCTGTAGTACAGACATCAAAGGCTATAATTTATGCGATTCATTAATAAAACACACGAGTTCTTTTTGTGGCACGGAAACCAGTAACGTTTGAGTTATTAATTTCTGTGCAGCGTGACTTTCCGTGTATCACGTTCTGTTCCGTCACGTTCGGGTTATAAAATGTGCAAGCGATGTGTCAGCTTGTGTCGGCGACGGCGTGTGATTGTTACATACTAATATCACGCATCAGTCGACTCCTCTGATCTCCCTCCGTTTAAGATAAATCAAGTTACAGTAAATTCGCGCCACTTCGTTATTTTGTGTCCTTTTAATCCTGCAGAATATCAAGTAGATAAACATATGCCATGAACAATCGATTCTGTATAACGTACTAGTCACGTTTCAAGTGCCATGTTTATTCTTTTTTATGGTTTATGGTGAGCACAATAGGAAGAAAAAGAAGAGGCAATCGTTTAGACATAATTTGATGTTATTGGTCAATTTATTTTTTCACTTCAACCCTACACTTTATTATTACTTCATTACTTACTTACTTACCCCATGGTGCAGAGTCCTTCTTGAGAAGCTAACTGGTTTGCAGCTAGTTAAGAAATTCCCCGCATTTCAGGGAACCCGGAGGTTCATTACCGCACTCACAAGCATCCACCACCTGTCTCTATCCTGGTCCAGCCCAATCCAGTCTATATACCCACATCCCACCTCCTGGAGATCCATCCTAATATTATCCGCACATCTACGTCTAGGTCTCCCCAGTGGCTTCTTCCCTCCGGTTTCCCCAGCAAGACTCTATACACCCCCTTCTCACCCATACGCGCCACATGCCCAGCCCATCTCATTCTTCTCGATTTTATCACCCGCACAATCATTTAGCTCCTCGTTATGCATTCTCCTCCATTCCCCCGTTACCTCGTCCCTCCTAGGTCCAAATATTCTCCTTAACACCATGTTCTCAAACACCCTCAACTTCCTTTCCTCCCGCAATGTCAACGACCAAGTTTCACACCCATACAAAACAACAGGCAAAATTATAATTCTATATATCTTGATCCTTAAATTTTTGGATAGCGACCTGAAAGACAAAAGATTCTGCACCGAATGATAGCAAGCATTTCCTGACCTCAATCTGCTCTTAATACACTTTATTGCTATTGTTATTATTATTATATTTAACGATGAAAATCTCAGTCAGGTAAGTCGGTGTCTCGGCCGATATTCGATCTGGGCACCTCTATAATACAAGACAGAAGTGTTACTGTTTGAGCCAGTTTGCTCGGTCACTCCTCTTTGAAATTTAGTTACATAGTACCTGATACAGAAACATGATCACAGCTGTTTCTGCTAGGACAGGTCAACAATGTTGCACCTGACTGTAGGCACAATCTCTGTACCATACGTTTAGCTACACCCCATCTTAGTTTTCCTTGCGTAATGATCGCATCACTTCTGTCAATTTTGACAATTTCGTGTGATGAAATCACCATAAGTATTGGAATTTAATGGACAACAAGTCTATGCTCTTAGCTGCTCGTAATTTACTCTTTAAATCTTGTACCATAAGTGCGTATTCACATTAGAATCTCCTGTGTTATGACACTGTGTGGTTTGGTAGGTTGCATCCAATGTGTCGGAGTAATGTACAGATCCAATCTCCAGGGTTGTAAATGTGCTCTGATTGTCAGGATAGGATGATCCAAATGACAAGAATGTGACTTCTTTAACCTTAATCTACCTTGGAACCCTAAAATTTATACAACGATTCCTCATTTTACATCCGTTTGTTTTATGCCGTTTTGATTTAACGCCTGTTACCACTTTACACTGTTTAATTTGCGCGCTGTCATTTCAACTCCCTTTGGCTAGCTTAATTGCATGTATTTAATTTTTTTCTTACGGGAATAACACTTCGATTTAGGTCTTTTCGCTGTACGCCCACTTTTCCAGGAACGGAGCGAGGGTGCAGAACAAGGGCTGGGTCATTGCATCTTAATTTTAAAGACAATACACGTGATCTGTATGTGACAGCTGTGACTACTGCTTGTTTGGCAGGACCGTTGTACCGAATGCACTGCTCTTCTACAGCTAGTGGAGTGGCGAACATGTATTCTTTTTCCAACCCGACCAATTTGGCTGCTACTCCGTTAGATGCAGCTGTAGCTAGCGCACGTCTTCTGGTGGACCTTGATCCAGTAGTCGTCCCGCACTCTTTAGGTCCAACTGAAAGTCGCACTAGTATGCCAAGAGGTCACACATTCTCAAGGGAATCACGTCCCATTGCAGTGGACCTAAATATCAGTGAACTGGGTGAGATGAGTGATAGGGTTCCTGCTACAAGGACAGGGCTGTTGTCACCGGAACCACCTCCGCCTTATAATTCTTCAAGGGATGAACAACATCCGGATTCAACAGTGCAAGTTCTCAGGTGAGTTGTAGCATCGATGAAGATGTTGATTGAAGAACAAGGAAATAATACAGAATAAAACAACTGTAAGACAGATACAGCTAGAAGGAAGTGCAGTGTTCAGATACTGGGCACTGAATGACATAGGGTGCTATTGTATGATTCACTTAACTCAAGAAAAGAAAAAGAGTCTATTTACAACACTGAAATTAGAATTGTCTTTACCTCTACAATTTTGAATGCAAGTTAGTACGTCTGTTGCTGAAATACTCAAAATTTAAAACTCTGCGTATTATTTTAAATAACTTAATTTATGGAATTTTTCCACTGTCTCATGTTAAAAATAACTATGAAAGTTTACTTATACAGTATGATTTGGGGACAGGATCTGTCCGCATCTGGAGGCAAAAATTGTAATCAAACGCTACCCTGCTGTGTGTGACAGGGGAAAAAGATACTCTCTTAATGTGGTATATCATCATATAGAATTTTCAGAGTATTATGTTCAGGAAAATAAATTCATGTACTATGCTAACTGTCTCATTTAAGTTATATCTGCTGGCAGTGTTTAAAAAAGAAGCACATGTTAGGAAGTAAAGTCCAGGCTGGGAAATTCAGTGAAGAGTTTGATAAGTTTTTCTTGTACTCGTAAATAAAACCAACTTTGTGCCCAGTTTTTCTTAGTATGTTTATTTCTTTTCTCTAGTTTCTGGGGACTATGTGCCCATCATCAGGAGAAATGACTGTATCTATGCACACTTGGTATTTGTCACTCTGTGTGGATGACTGTCTAGTATGTCTACCAGACAGTCCTCCATACAAAGTGACAAATGCCAAGTGTGGCATAGATACAGTTATTTCTCCTGATGATGGGCACATAGTCCCAGGGAAACATGTAGAGAAAATAAATAAACAAACAAAGAAAAATTATGCACCAAGCTGGCTTTATTTACAAGATTATACAGGGATGCACAGTAAACAAACATAAAATTTGATGAATTTTGTTTGACAGTTTTAAAGAGCAGTGTGAGAAGTCAGTCCATGTTTTGTCCCAGATGTTGCTTGCATGATGTGTTACCAGCCTTAATTCCATTGTGTAATATCTGGGCGTTATGATTACTGTACTTTAACACTACTTTTAGTATGTTGCAACAGTTATTTTGCATACACAGCATAGCATACTGGAAGGTCTGCCATCTCTAGTAAGTATTCATGGCTAATTACATTTTTAAGACCTGTGCACAATTATGTGGCAGAATATGACCATGCATGTGTGTAACTTGTATATAAGTAAAATTTGTCGTTGTTTCACGCAGTTACAAATTGTAAGTCCAACAAGCAATATGGCTTCTAGATATGACAGAGCAGTTACGGTATTCTCACTTAATAGGCACCTACTGCATGTCAGATATGCACAAGAAGCTGTTCATGAAGGATCCACAGCTGTCATTGTTAATGGATCAGGTGTCATTGTCCTTAGTGTACATAAGTATGTAGTGAAATTGCAAGCACATAGTTGACTGTATCCACACTAGACATAACAGTGAATGGGTTAATTTTATGTGTGAGGAAGATCCCATTAGTCTGAATGAAACCTGAAAGACATATGTACAATAAAAGGAAAATTTTATAATCTGGTGCTTCTGGGTTCTGAAACTCACATAATGGAAGTGACAAGACGTCCCAAAATGTCAATGAATTTTAACCATTTCGTGCTGTGCAATAGCCCAGAAGCACCAGATTCCAGCACACATCATGGTGAAGGTCTGAAGTCTCAGATAAAATATTTCTTGGTCGCCTGGATACCAGTTACTGAAAGATCTATTTCTAACTAAAGTGTTTGCTAGAGATGGCATTAACATTTTTTTTTTTCCTGTACAGTCATGGAACATCTTTCAGTCAGCAGACATTCAACCCATTGGGTTCAACACGTCCGTCTGTCAGCGTAGTGTTGCGACCATCCCCAGTTATGGTATCACAGACATCTAGCCCTGGGACGACTCAAGTAGAGTCAGAGTTGCCTTCCATTTCCCAGACATTTACAAACACAGGAACACCCTTAGCTTCTTGCACAACATTCAACCCTTCTCCTACAACAGAGCCCACAGCCACTGAACAAGTTACACGAAGCACATCTGTTGTTGTTCAGGGTACAGTTTCTGGTGTAGGGCCTGTTCTGCTACCAGCATCCAGCATGCCACCACTGACCACCAGTGTTGCCAGAGGACATGATGCTCTGTACCATTCCACCAAATTCTAAGAAGGGTACTTGCATTTTATTTCTTGTAGCTAAAAGTTTTGTACAGAATGTGCTGTTGTAGACTTGTAAAATTATGTACACCAGAGAGTGGCGAAACATTTGTTGATATTGTTAATTCCAAGCTTTTCATTAAGTTTGTCAACGTTTTATAAATATTAACACAGTCCACATTCAGCTGTTGTTGTGTACACAGTATTCACATGTGGAGCATATTTTCATGTCTATAAAAAGTGCCATTTGTTACTGGAAATGTGATGTCACAAATAGTGCATTGTATCCATGAATAAGAGCATGAAGTGCACACAACACTAAGTGGCACCTTGGTTCAAGATTTAGTTGAACACTTCAAGGTGTATTAAGTTTGCTGAGTAAATATTTGCGGTTACCAACAAACTCATTGTTGTCTCACAAAAGTTCATCTGACCAAGGAATCAGTTCTAGCATAATTTATGTTTGAATATTTTCTTGTAAATTCTTTGCTGTAACAGGTTGTAGGACTCATGACCTGGCTGCCAAGCTTGGAGAACACCGCCTGTCAGCTGTCTGAAACTTATATTGCTTATGCTGCTCATGCCATATATTGACTGTTTGGGTTCTTACCTTCTGGCCATCTCAGTTATTTCAAACCTAATGATGCATGATTTTCACGTAACATGGATAAATTACCCATTTACTGTACTGATGTAATATTTGCTATGAAAATTTAGTCTGATCTACAGATAATTAGATCTCTGACAAAAAACTTTACCTATTCACAGTTTAACCATAGTCTTATCTTTTTCCCTGCACTCAGGCACACCCAGAATTTTTAATTTAGGGAGAAGGGGTAGTGTTGACCCTGAGGCTGTATATAATGTATGTCTGACTTTAGAAACTATGTTATAAAAATTGTGTTATAATTAAAACTGTAACACAATCAAAGTTGGCAACTGCATTTATATACATACAAATATAACTACATGTTCTTTGACTCACTTGCCCAATTTAAATAATAAGGCCAAATAGTCTTAGTTTGTCAAGTTCATCTGTAACTTCCTAATTACTTAGCCATATTCTTAAACATTTCCATATTCCTGTCATTGGCCGATTTTGGTAGCTGATTTTGACTGTCGGGTAAATCACATAAAATGTCCAATATCATAGCGACTATAAAATATGTGTTTTTTTTAAATTTGGATATTGTGGGTTGCTGTGTGGGGGCAGTAGCCAGGCAACCCACTGTTTAGGTGCTCTCCTGCCTATGCTAGTATTCAAAACCCAAATTGAGTAACATTTTTCGAGACATCTTTGTAGATCTTCTTAATTCGGTCTGAGCTGTCACTGACATGTTTTGATTTATTCTTCAGTTAAATTCATTTAAAATTTGAGGCCTTCATGGTCAGTAAAGTAATCAGTGAGGAGCATCCATCTTATCAAACCTGAATGTCTAAGTAGACTTTATTAATTGTATTACTGTTCAGGCCTTAAAAATAATACACATTTAGGAGTTAAAAGACCTTAACTTTGTATGTAAAAAAAAAGTTATTTGTGGAATACAAAAGTGCTCATGTATTCAGTTTCCTTACTCAAATATAAGCTTTTATTCATGGGTGGACGCTGAACCAAACTCTCCTCAAGTCTCATGTAATGTATTTAAATTTAACAGTAACTAGTGATTTGTTAAGTATCAAGTGAGTCATGAAGGATGTCTTGGAATTGTCTAGAAATTTTCAAATTAAATCTTTCTAATTACAAAAGATTAATTTCCTTAAGAAGCTCAGTGATTTTGGGCATAACAACCGGAAAATTGGCGGATGATGTAAAATAGAAATTAGTGAAAATTTGCAACAGAAATGTAGACTGTCTCTTTAATAAAAACTAATGATCGCAAAGCTACAATGTATTAGTATGACTGTTTTAAAATTATTTTCCATAATTGAAACAAATATTATGAAATGTGTGTACAGTAATCTCAAACCTTCTATTTTAAAAATGGATTATTGTAGAAATACTCTGTCCAGGGTGTGCAGTTCATATTTTAGAACGAATATTGTTTTCAATATGAAATGTTGACAAATTTAATGTTAACATTTTCTCATTTTTTTATCAGTGGTTGTTATTAATTTATCATAAATTTATAATTTAAATATTTGTATGTGATATTAGTAAGTCAATTAATTATTATGATTATATTTTGCATTACTGAAACTGAATAACATGATACATGTGTTAGGGCAAACCGTATTTTATTGCAGAAAATACAGATTTTCTTATGATATCAACTTCTCATGTTGACCTTACATAAAACATAAATTGCATTATTCTTACTTGTACCAATGAAGAATGTTGGTTCACATTGTATTTGAATATTCCTGGCAACACAGAGTTTTATACAAAATGGGCCTTGAACAAAGATGAGAATAAAGGTAAATATTTTCCAGTGTTCTATTGTTAAATCACCATAGGAATTTCAGCCATCCAAGAATCGAACGTCCAGTTCTTTTTTCATCTCTTGAGAAGAAACAGTAAGGTGTTGTTATGTCATGGTTCAAGAACAAAGCTACCAACATATCAGTCATATACAGGGATCGAAATGGCTTTGCAGAATTGGGTAGATGGTGTGTCTCAACATTAGGTATGAGTGAAGTGAGGATACTGGAATTTGTTTCTACAAGTATAAATTTTGGGAACAATGGATATCATGTCTCAATTCATTGAGAACTATTTAATTAAACGAAGGCTTTCAAAAGTACACAAATGGCTTCTATTTCTACCCACATATTTGTCCATTACCAGCTCATGTCATATGATTGTGTACTGCTATCATCTCACTGGTATTAGAGTGGCCTTGAGAGCTCTGAAGTAATTTGTGAACATTTTTTGAGATGATTTTGTATTTATGTGAACTGATCTGTGTGCATGATTTGATGCAGATCTTCATAAAGACAAAATGGTGAAGTTTCTCCTGTGGTTAGTAGAAAATTGAAGGCCTAAGCATTGTGGATGTGATATATTCAACAGAATATATGACAGTCACAAAGTTTCTTAACCACTTTTTTTGTCAGGGACCCCTTTGAGAGTATGGTGAAATCTACGACCCCTTCTCAGAGAATTGTATTTTAAATGCATAAAATAGAGATAGTGAGATTTGTTGAAGTTAACAAACTTTTTTGGAGTCTAGAGTACATAAGTTACTTTGTTGCGTACATTCATTCGTACATGAAAACCTAAATATCAGTCATAGGTTATTGAAAAAAAAGTTGTAATTTTTTTCATGTCCAAGTTCATGGACCCCCCCATGGGGTCTTTGGACTCCAGGTTAAGAATGGCTGTGCTAGTTGAAGATGAATAGCAAGCTTGAAAGCCTGGCTGATTCATCTGTGGGACAGCAGCCCCAGTAACAATCGGATAGATGGCTAGAACAACAGCGGTGCCAATTCAGAGTCAGAGATGTGGAGAAGCGTTACCTTCTGCCAGGAACTAAATCTCAGTAAAACATCCTGCATCTTAGTGAGTACACTGAGCTGTTCTGGCTACAAGGTATGACAGTACTTCTGTTTAATTTATTATTACCGTAAGTTTATAAAGCGACCAATATACATACGTTGAAGAAAAAATGCGACACTGTTATATATGCAAACATGTATTAATACCGGTTATTGAAGAGATTGTGATTGTAAAGTATGTGTACTAATTAAAAAAATTAAACAGTTAATTTTTCAGCACTTAGATTTGTATATTATCAGACCATTTTCTGTCCTTCTCTTCCTAAAAAAGGTAAATAAGTCCCTTTATAGGCCCAAGGTTCCCAGAGGGTTCCAGGAAGTTAAGGTTCCCAAATTACGTGACAATGGCCTAGGATGATGGTAAGGTTGTCAGCCTTAAGCACCGGCTGCTTTTTACCCCCAGGAAATACTCATTTCTGTTAGAGGCTGAGTCGACCCCCAGGGCCATAGTGCGATCGGAAGGATTATGTCAAGGAGGAATTCCAATGACACTATTTGGAATCGAACCAGCGACCTTCTGATTTGTAGCACATCATCTTAACCACTGTGCTACCACGGTCCCCCTTCTCTTACTAACCTCATTTAATGTCTTACAGGTTACCACTTTGAAGGTTAACATTTGGTACAAGACATTGCTCTCATATGAAGTGTTCATGAACTCCATTGTGGTCCTCTGAATTACAAAAGCAATTTTCGTTTTCATTTGCCACTCAAAAGAACTGTGGACTCATTTAGTTCATTCTGTCACTCCTTTAGTTGGTCTTGAGGAATGTAAGGGTGGTAAGTAAGTCTATGAAAAATTACAGTTTTTTGTGACTCATTGTCTTCAGATATCTTTTTTGCCATCTGTATTGAACACACCTACTCATTCACTGTGTTTTCTTGTGAATATGGGCTCGCACAGAATAACTGTTTGTTCCTTCTCCCAACCTGGGACCTTGTATAGTGGAATGTTCCCTTCATGGGCATGCTGTTTTGATATCTCACTCTGTGTAATTATTTGCAAGAAGTTTCTTACGAATTACACAAAAAATATGTTTAATATATTTTGTACTTTTATCACCAGCATATTTTCCCCTCTTGTTTTCAGTGGCATAATGCATACAGCTTACTGTTAACATATGACATTACTGTTTGTTGTTATATTGCCTCAGGAAAGCTATGCAACCTTATGAGTGAAGCTTTAGCAGTGAGATGTGAAGGAAATAGTGACCTGGTACTTTGCGACTCCAAGTTGGAGTCAAATATTGGCTTGGTTGTGAATATCCAAAGCCCATCCAATCCCATTGCATTAAACACAACATTGTTTCTACTACCTTAACAAGTTAGTGATTTTATAATGTGGAATGTATTTTTCTGCTGTTAGATAATGGACCATACGCTTGGGAAATTTGTTGTAAATGAATGTGACACCAAAAGTAAAAAAAATAGAAGACATTTTTATAAAAGCTGTAGATTTTTGTGATACATTTAGCCACACATGTTCTTGTTTATATGGAATGTTGCAAATAGTGTGATGTCCGTATTTACATTATCTGTAACTGACTGTGATTTATATCTGAGTCATCATTTTGGCCTTTTGATGTTCCCTGGACTTGTAATAAGTACCTGGATAAGAATCATGCTTAACAGTTTTATTCTGTCACTCCTCTTAGACATAACTTTTATTCCTTGAGCCAAGTGTAGCAATACAGCATTAAGACATTAAAGGGCTATGTTAAACAAAATGATGTAACTTGACTGGAAACCTTCCAGTCTCCTGTACTGTGTTGTCTACTGCAAACTTACATCATCAATAACCTGCAGATATTTGGATGTATAGGAGTGAGTTTGGCCTGCACTATGTTTCAGCCTTTGCCTTTCACTTTTTCACCTTATTACATTATTCTTTTTTGATAAATGAGCCCAATAACCATTATCTGTAATCAACCCTGAGGAAGAGGTGTGGCAGAAAAAATAAGCTGCACTGGAGCATATCTTTCTCTGTCTCTCTAACATAATATATTATGTTCCCATTTTCTGGGGCATGAGAAAATCCATATAGTTACTGAAACAGCTGGTCCTGAGTGAGGCTTAAGCAAAATACCTGACAAATGATAATCACTTTATTTTCCACTTGTTAATTTGATTTATTTTTAGAGAAATGCACACTGTTTCTTCCCTCTCTTATCTGTTGATCAATATTTGTGGCAATATTGACCAATTTCGTGGTTTGATTCCATACTGTAATATGAGTTGTTGCTTTTGTGGCAATAACAATATTTTCTAATTGAATGTCTTTATAATAATGCTTTCAGTAATCTTACATTAGATATGAGTTTATCTCATCACATTTGCCCTTATACATATCACAATGTAATAACATTGATCCTTCTTTCCAACTGTTATTTAAATATGAATTAGTAGGGTCTGTTTTTTCAGACATACTATCTATGTTCAGTTTCCTGCAATTGTGTTCCTAGTTTTAAACCCCTCTGAATGAATGAAGAGTGAGTTTGTAGTTCATCACAGTGTTGTTTTTGCATATTTGGTCCATCTTGTTTGGAGAATGTGTCAACATGTAAACCTTGCTAAGAACTTGTGTGTATTTTGAAGTTTAATCCTTGCTTGTGTCTTAAAATCAAAAGGAAGAAAAATGTATAAATTTAAACTAGTAAATTATGCAGTAAGTAGCCTGCTGCATGTGTGGGTATGAACATGAATTTACATTAAACTCTTGCATAAAATATGCTGTCATTTGCATAAGGTGTCAGAAAATCACTATGTAATGTGGATTCAATCTGATAAGACAGTTATTAACCCTTATCCCGCTAACGTGGAGAATATGGTGAGCTCCTAATAAAGCCAGCAATTGGCAGATGGAATTTAACTTGGCGTTTAAAAGGTTAAATCGTATTTAACTCTTTGAAGACTAAAAGTAATATGCAATACATATAAAATTTACCCTTTATATATTCATTCTGCATCTCACAGAGAATACAGTGTGTTTCCATTATAAAAACAAAATTATGACTTCTGTATAGGAAAAAAAATAGCTGTTTTTGGTACAAACTATATGGAACACATAAACACTCTGAGTGGACACCACGCACAATTCTTAATTTTCAACCTGGAAGTATGTACACTAACCACTGGACTTCAAAATCTTAATGTTGTAATTAATTGTATGGTGCAGACTCTTCTTTGAAAAAATTGTAGTTGCATAGCTTGTCTTGAAATTGCTGCTTACATTGAACGTGGGGTGTTCTGCCAAACATCTGACTTGATTCTGAGCCTATGGAATACACTGACAAAGCATCTGGTAAAGTAAGTGTAGGGGCCTGAAGATGACTAACATCTAGTCGAAACATGTAGCCATACTATAGAATAAATAGATTGTGCTGACGTACGTTTGTGTAATACCTATGGAATACAGCATATGTACATATTCATATCCTGTTTCTGTAAGAACAATTTTTATAAATTGTCTTATCTATTGATATGCCTAAATTTCTCAAGTGACCTTTTCTGTTGAGCTTCTAACACAAATATGTTGTATACATTTATTGTTGTGACTCGTGTTATATGTGCTGCTCATTTCATTCTTCTTGTTTTAATCACTTTAAAATACCAGGAAGTCATTGCTATTTCGGTGGTGGTGATGACATAAATGCCCAGAGAGTTGGTGGTTGTTTTGCTGCCCTACTGCCAGACAATTGTAACTGGCATTTCCGATATTGTTAATGCCGGAATAACGACATATTCTCTTATTAATGTACCTCATAGCAATGGGAAAGGGTTGCATAAGAATTTGATTCTATTAAATTCACGGTTCAGTTGTACTAGTTTGTACCATCATGTAAGTCTAAGCATAGATTTTGTAGTACAAGGTGAAGTGCCTGTACACTCTATGAAGACATATAGGGGCAGTGTAGGTATAGCTCTACTCATTCTTAACGGGATGATGATTGGTCAACCTCATGCACCGGCCTCTTTACCCGCAGGGAAAGAATTCCTGGTACCCATTGAATAGGCGTCAGGATTATTTGTTATGAATATTTACGTTCTTTACGTACTATTCATTCCTGTCATCGTGTATCAAAAAACCGAATGAAGACAGTCGAACTTTTGATAGTATGATTCATTCTATAGTATACATTCCTCCTAATACCAGCACAAAAAAAAACGGAAAGAGTGAAACTGAATATTCACCACTTCCTGTCACCGTTGTGGCCCGCACATGCGCAGTGATATAAAATGCATTTGTGGGTATAAGTTGTGTTTGTGGTCAGTTTAAACTGTGTTTAATCCGAAATGTTTTGTGATTTGGGTATGTGATATGTGCTGTGTGTACTGTAGTGATGTGTCAGCACTTTGATGCGATAGAACGATGTACGTGTGTGTTTGAAACTGCACCTATCTTTGTTACGGGTGGAAAGTAGGAAGGGCATTAATGTCGTTTCCGCCATGAGTTGGCCGGTGTGTGCTGTCCTATCGTGAGTCATCAGAACAACGTTAAGGAAGCTGTACGTTACATCTTCAAGAAAGGAAGCGTGCTCGGTCCGTCACTACAGATGTGTAAGTTGAAAACTTGTTTTGAAAGTACTGAAATTTTGAAGGTTATGTCGATAAAGAAGTGTTAGGTCCATGTAACTATTTTAAGTCCTGTAGGTCTTCTCCGTCCGCCATATTAACTGAAATGGGGCCACTAGGCGCTCAAACTCACATTCTTCCCAATTTATTATTTATTTGTTTATTTATTGATTTTTGAATTCTACAAATCCATAAGAGTAAAACTTGTTGGATACAGAATAAATCATAAATTATTATTCATTTATTGTCATAACATTTATTATTTGAGATGTGTATGTCGTTGCTGAATGAACAAATTAATAAGCGGACTGATGAGAACCGGGTTTCGGCCCCGCCGACCAGATCTGGGCGGGTTTCTACCGTCCGTCATTCAGCCACCCATCGTCCATTAACTTACCTCATTCACCAAACTGTGTCCACAGGTTGTTGTGGGTCTTAATTCACTAGCCTCCACCGGAACGCGTTTCCTTTAATTCACCGAATTTGCAGAACTATCTCATTCCCGGATTCGCAGTTACTCAACGGGTCCTCTTGTCTTTCACGCGCCGATCTCCGTTCGCGAAACTTTATCGTTCACCAAACTGCATTCTTCGCCTATTTGTCACCGGTTGCTGTGTGGTTCATATGCCAGTCTCGTTAACCAGCTGTATTATTAGCTTTGTTGTTTGGTAAACTAGGTAAGAATTTCACTAAGTAATAGTGTATATACGTACTTTATACAAACGTAATGTAATGCTATATAGTGTACGTCAGCACAATCACTTTATTATATAAGGTAATACAAGGCTATATGTTTAGACTATAACCTAGTCATCTTCAGGCCTATATTAACATTTGTATTACCAGATGCTATGCACACTTAGAACTGAACTCCATGGGACCCCCAAAGTGTGCATAGCATCTGGTAACACAAATGTTAATATAGGCCTGAAGATGACTAGGTTATAGTCTAAACATATAGCCTTGTATTACCTTATATAATAAAGTGATTGTGCTGACGTACACTATATAGTATTATATTACGTTGAGAGCACATCGTGATGCTTCTATTTATGCAAACAGCATATTCGTACTTATTTTCACTTCCTTACTTTTATTTCAAAGTTTACGTTAAGCAAGAAATGATGAGAAAACATAATTATTAAAACAACTTTTATTTCGGTACAGATTTTTTCGCCATGGTGAGGGAAAAAGGATCAATAATTTCGTTTCTAGATGCCAGTTTGGGGTAAGGTTGTAAACTAACATGTTTCCTGTTGTATTTCGAGTCTTATAATCTGCTTTTGATTTTGTCGTTAATACATGATTAGCAGAATGTAATAACGTGACAGAATGTTAAATACTGCCCCCCCGCCCCCGGGATAGTGTAGTCGGTATAGTGATTCACTACGGGCTGGACGGTCGGGGGTTCGAACTCCGATGAGGGCGAAATTTCCTTACCAATCAAAACCGGCCCTGGGGCCCATCCAACCTCTTAAGCAATGAGTACCGGGTCTCTTTTCCGTAGGCACAGAGGCCGGGGTGTGGTGTTAACTTCCCACCCACATCTAGTGCCGAGGTTAAAGAAAGGGTAGAGCTATTCCTCTGGACATACGTGGCCTTTATAGGGCGAACTGTAACTTATCACTGATTTTTGTTTTTTATTTATTACCTCTGTGTTTTCCTAGAAGTGTTCGTGAACATGACAGTATATAAGTTATTATATTATTATTATTTATCATCATAATCTCAAAGGGCTATAGGTACAGCTAATGTTTGAAAACCCTGGTCTTAACATATAAATACATAGTGATTTGCTGAAAGTTATGGAAGAGAACGGGTTCCATGAACTGGTAACCCAGGGAACCCGTACTGAACGAACCGAATCTTTGTAAATACCTGTTTTGCCCACTTCTATTCAGAGCTCCTGTTGTCCGTGTGCACTCCATGAAGACATGAGTGACACTTTGTATGACGGAGACGTAGCAAACGCCTGCATTTTTAATAAGCATTATTTCTAAATACAGGAAAAGGTTTCAAGTCTCTTAAATGCCAATTTCAATACGTATTGTTGATTTGATGTCGAAACTTACTCCTTCAGGCTGACTTATGGTGATGAGAAAATTCAAGCCATATTTAAAAAATATCATTGTGGTCAGCATTTTTACGCAAAAACAGAATTTTTTAAATTTATTTTTTATGTTTCTCTAAGTATACATTGGCTGCTACTTTTATTCGAGGTGATTACTGTGACCGTGCCTGTTTATACAGGTTTATTGATTCCGACGTTCATAGTTCGATTCTCTGTAACTTCATTAGTAGACATGGTTAAATTATACGTTACTTTACTGGTAATTGTGTCCAATTGTGGCAGGCTGTGTTCTTGATTGTCTCTATATAACAGTCTTCCTGTACGTAGATACACATTATAATATAATTACTAATAGAGTAACGATCGATCATTATTGTTGTTTCTGAAAGAGACATCTCTGCCGCTTCGGTCTGCCGGAACCCAACAGATGTTCAGGGTACGGACGTGTATGTCTCTTTCTGTATTGCGTTGCTGTATACAGACAGTTTTCGCGACCCGCCGGTTCATCGTGCAGATTATTCGACCGAGTAGCTAAAGTTTTGAAAGTTGACAACTAATCATGAACTGAAAGAAGCAGGAGTAACTAACCCGTGACGCCTGAATAATTTCCCATTCCAAACCACAATTAGACGCGAATTTCCTGGCCTTGGGGGAACCATAATTTCATTATTATTTTTACAATAGCTCATCCCTCGTACTACTATCTTAATCTAGACGAATCTAGCCCACCGTGTTTCCATTTTAATATTATCCTCCCGTCTACTTCTGTGTCTTCGAAGTGACCGTGTTTAGGGGTTTTCAACCAAAATATTGTATCAGTGACATGATCCTGGGGCAGTCAGTATATAAACTAATGTACGTACTACCCTTGTTATTTAACGCGTTGCGTCCAAAGGGACTAAGAGAAAAACAGCTACCTTACAAGGTTATCAGCCAAAGAGAACTGAACTAGAATGTTTTGAATGGGAGCCTGATAACATAATTTGTACCACAGTAGAGGTGGCCTGGCACAGTAGTGTGCAACTGTGCCAGGCAGCTTACGTTATTAATATCATCCATTTTGTGGCGCATTCATCCCCTTAGTTTTATAGCCTTCGTAGACAAAAACACCGTAGTCATTAGTTTGTTTTGCAGAGAGAGAAACAGAACAGACGCCAGGTCGGTCGTGACAGCGACATTAAATATGCATTCCTTAGCCTGGTCTTACACGTATTTTGTACTGGACTTGGTGCATATTTTTATGGGCGATCAAAAAAACCCCTAAAGGCCCCGATTTTCGTGCCCTTCCTTCTGCATCAGTGTAAATCCCGTTACAGTTTCTGCTGAACGCATCGTCTCATATAAAATCATTTATAGCGTTGTATTTATCGGAAAACAATAAACAAACTTTTTTGAACAAATACAACGGGATGATGTTACCCAACTGTACAACGTCATAAAGTTTGGTGATGAGTAAAAATTATGTAAATCCTCATTGTGCAGTTTTCTCAATCTCTCATGCACTTCGTCCCCCTCCCAAATATTTTCGTTTATCATTCTGTTCTCGAGCATCCTCAGTCAATGCAATTCTCTCAACGTGAGAGACCAATCTCATACTCGTACAAAATGACAGGAAGGACTGACTTTGTTTATTTTAACATTAAGCTGAACATAACGACCAAATGCAAGCTAGCGCGGTCGCACGGTGAAACCTTCTACATTGTTCAACAAATTTTCCAGAAAAACTGGAGGCACCTCAATATTGTAGACGCCAGACAGGGGACCGGAAGCAAGATACACGCCAAGGACCCACAAATAGTAGGCTTCACGATACCAAATAAAGTCGCCTGGGATTTGTATAGTCCTGTGCGTAACGAAAACTTTATTAGCTCTGTCGACTGTGCAGGTGGCAGCCTATGCGATTTTGCCTTAGGATTGCTGATAGCTGGGCGCGTCTGTAGTAAAACAGTGCCCCAAGGCCAGAGGCTCCACAGACAGAACGGGACCGACCGACAGAGAGTTAATAGTTCCTGATACAATCAATAAATCTGTGTTATAGATTAGCAAATCTTGCGGACGCTGCGGAAGTCGACCTTGGTTCGAGAAACAAAACTGCGACGATGGTGAACGAGCGATTCTCGATTTTCGTGTCCCATCAGTTTGTCATTCTCACCTAGGTTAGGATGGGTATGTGGAAGCAAGCTTTTTCATTACACACTCATCGTGTAGTGGAGTTACAGCACCTGTCGTTCTTGACCTCGGCAGTATATGGAGATGAGTGGTTAGCTTCATACGCCGGTCTCTTTACCTCCCTGGGAAAGAGCCTCCTGTAACAACTGGACTGGAGACTGGGTGTACCCCAGATCTGGTCTGGACGGTTTGGAGAAGAGAAAATTTTCTTTCCTCTGCCAAGATCCGAACTCCCGATCGTCACTGTAGCTACCAGCTACCCTGGAACCTTGGTATAATTATAATCATTCCGTTTTAGTATTATATCGTCTGCCGGGGGAGGGGGTTGTTTTCAGCTTTCAAACTCCCACATCAATACCACTGTATCGTTTCAGTTAGTCTTATCTTGCTGCCCCGAACTTGCTAAACTACGTTTTCTTCAGTCACTCCGGCAAGATGTTAAACCTACTGTCTTACACTTCTCATCAACACAGATTCTGTCGGGATGAAGGGTAGGGAAATTTTGCCTGTGTCACTTTTTTATGCAGTGAATACCGTGTGGTTAAAACAGAAGTGCTCCAGTCCGGGGAGCCAGGTGGTCAGGGCGCCTGAGGTTTTTTCGCTGGCACATAATATATGTGTCCTCAATATGGAACACTCATACACGCCACCATTGTGGCGCTTAGAATTTTGAGATGACTAACAGATTTTTGTTAAATTTGTGCACCCCTGGGTTACTGTATATATATATATATATATATATATATATTATACACACACACACACATACAGGTATATGTTGTATGTACCAACACTCTTACGCTTATGTGTTGTTAGGCGAAACAGCGTTTCGACGCTACTACATAGTCAACGATGTCTCCTAACGTATTATATGGTTCATTTAGTATAATCGATGTTGTCTCGGTTTTGTAATGTTCCTCGATTATGTTTATTGTACTGCACGTACTCACTGTTGTACCGTCTTTTTACAATGTTTTACAAACTGCACACTCGGTTTTTTATATTGCAGCACTTGTGTTACTGTTTAATCTCGGATCTATTTTTTTTGTCAGTTAGTGCAACTTATTTTTTAACTGTTACTTACTGAAACGATAGGTTAGTGTTCCGCGGAAAATGTTAAGGGGTTTTGTGAGAAATCGTGGAAAAATACATCAATATTTTGAAACACCGCGAAAAATTTTGAATATCCCAGGAAATATCACGGGAATTTTTGGCCAACAATCAGCTGTGCTGCGGTAATATCCGCACTATTAACTGCATCTATTTCTGTCTGGATTGTAAGTTTTTATATAAGTGGGGATTCCTCGGAATAGAAAAAATTATTTTAGGGGTTCCTGCACGCATAAAATGTTGGGAAACACCGGGATATGAGTTGATTAACAGCAATTAGTTATTCGTTGTTTACAGTTTATGCACAAATGTACAAGTTAAAAATTACTCTTGATTTCAAACTTTCGCCGTGTTCTGAATGTTATGTGCTTTCTTGTGGGTAATTCCCCGGCGTCTGAATTTTAAATGCCGACGTTTCGGAACACTCTGTCTGTTCCATCTTCATAGGCAGATAGGTATGAAATATGACTGGATTGTGAAAAGTTGGAGTATTTATACAAGAAAAGGTTTGGCTCGAAAACAGCTTGAGTCAATAGGATGAAGAGTGACAGTATACATACTTCAACTTTTCTCAATCCAGTCATACTTCATACCTACCTGCCTATAAAGATAAAACAGCGTGTTCCGAAACGTCGGCATATAAAATTCAGACGCCGGGGAATTACCCAGAAGAAAGCACATAACAATTACTCCATAGTGAGTCACAGAGTATGTAGCTAACCTCACTGTCACTTTTAATATTTCTTAGTCAACGGTATCTCGAATTTTGTTGAAAGAATTTAGTTCCAACCTGCCGTTTAGAATAATTAATTACCAGTAATTAATTTTATCTGGTTCTCAGCAAGGCAGTTCACACTCACCAAGAATGAAGTATCAGGTTGTGACTGCAACCAGTAGCTTGACCATTCCTCCGTCCATGCCCTGGCAGTTCTTGTACAGAGGACAAGGTTTAGAGGATCCCCATGGCTCGCGTAAAAGACGCACCGTCGAATGGCACTTGCACTACTGGGTGCCGCGATGTTCCCCAAACCCAGTTCCTTAACCGTGACTGATGGCTGTATCGGCATTGCAGTGAGCGGCGAAGGAGCAAAACGATCGTTGACACGCTTATGCCTACAAGAAAGAGAGACCTACGCAAGTCACGATTTTGCAATTAATGAACTTAACATTTGCGATTTATTTGTAATTATCGATTATGCAGAGGATCTCGGGTCCTGTGCCCGATTGTAATTTATCGTGGTCATCCAGGTCATGACGTATTATGTTCCAGTCAGAGAAGTTTTACTGTGACCGATTTTACGTTTCGTGGTGGTTATTTTTTGAAGCCCTTCACGTTTTTGTATTTCTGCACTTTGCGGGAGTAGGATGTTTCAAAAGTTTCGTAGGATCATGTTGTCTCCATGTTCAGGTTTGACCTATGTAGAACCAACCAACAGTCATTCCAAAGGGCAGCTAAGCCGTACCTTCTTAGATTAAAAACCGTTCTTGCGAACACCGTAACTAAAATATGAGAAGAGTGCCTTACAAATTACTACAGTAGTGTGTGAATGTGCTTTCGCATACGGGTTTGGTCCTCTTGGACGAATATCTTGACATAATTCAGTTGACTGTCAAATTATAAGCTGGTGCGGGAGTCAGATACGTGAGAATTGTGCCGAAGTGTAATTACTTGGGCCCACCGTGATGAGAATTTAATTTTCTTTGTCGTTCATTGTAATGGGAGTGGCAAGGAATATGTAAACTTCGAATAGCAGTTAAAGCAATTTGTGCGTGACACAATGCTTGGTCATTCAGCTGAGAATTTATTGTGGTTGCACAGTAATCAGTAATGTATTTTAATAGTTTTAAAAATGCATTATTTTGGCTGCCTTCTTTTTGTACGAAGGAAAAAATCTACCGAATTACACTTTGGAAACCAAATTTGCGGTCTGAAATATTTTGTATTACTCTCATCACTTACCCAAAGTCTCACCTCAGAGTCCAAGACAGTTCGTCTGCCAGCACACTCAGAGCCTGCCCAGTACGAGAAGTACTAGCTGTATTATCACTGATAGTCAAATAGTTATAAAAACCCGGCGTTTGATACATTTTTGGGGGAGGTATAAACATGTCTAGAGGAATATTTTCAGCGTCTTTATCGCCCAAAGGTAGACTGTTTGGATGTGCAGATGTACGACGAAGAGATTCAGACGAGGAGGTCAGATACTCATGAGACTGAGGCAAAGGGCGAAGGAATTGTTGGGCTGTGAACCGTGGGCTTGTGTAGTGACACCACATTGCCAAACCGAGGCACACGATCACTAAACCTAGACTGAGGAATCCAACAAGAATTGCGCCATCATACGTTGCAGGTATCTCATCGAGAGCATTAATATCTTCTCCTCCTGGGTCAGGAAGATCAGGAAAACGAGGAACATCTTTTCCGCCGTCGTACGTGGCGGGTATCTGTTGTACAACAGCACTGTCGTCAAGTGAATTTGGAAGATAGGAAACGTGAGAAATGTCGTCTGCTGCAGAACTCACTACACCTGAGGGTTTGAGACACTTATTGAGAAAGGAGTTATAGCGAGCACGGGACGCACACCGGCATATTCCCATGATTCTTTGTCCTTTTCTATCAACGTTCTGTATTCTCTCTAACACACAATGCATGCTGTCTTCGCAGCTGTCGTTGCCTATGCATTTCTGGCCATATTTTCGAAGGATAACGCAGATTCCTGGCAACTGGCAGCGGCAAGTTGAGGGCGGATTCTTGCAAGTCGGGTAGAGGAGAACACAGTCTGCGTCGAGCCAGCATACACGTTTACGTTCTGTCACATTCACTGCACTCGCAACACTGCTCCTGAGGATGACAATATTGCCGATATCTTCACTGCTACCGCTGCCATTTGTTGATCTCGTTGGAGCACCAAGAGTAGTCGGGACGACAATCAGGCATGTTAGTCCGAGCCAGTTCCTTGCACTGAAATGTGGACTTGTGTTTTGACACCGCTTTGTTATTCCAAGGAATGTGATCACTAAGCGGAGAACGAGGTAGTCAAGCAAACTTCCACACACATACGTCATGGAAATATAAGCCGATCCGTCTGCAACATCGACATTTGGACCGGAAGAATCAGTAAGGAGAGGAAACATGTAGGAGTGACATAAGCGTCAAAGAATTGATTGTGTGGTTTGTTGGATCAAATACTGTATTTTCAGTCTCTTGCACGTAATATGGATTACGTTAAAGGAGAGGAATATTTATGTCGATGGAAATACGGATCTGAGATACTGTTTTAGCAAGGATTTGTACTGGTTACGGTTTTCAAAGCGGCTGAGTTCGTTGACTTCTTAACTGTTCGGTTTTCACACGACGCGCAGCCCTGGACGTCCTCGCAGTTTACGTCGCTTGAACACATCCGTACGTATTCTCGGAGGAAGGGCGAGCTTCTTTGTAGTTATGCAGCAGTGAAGACAGAGTCAGTCTGTTACACTTCAACATTGGCGAATGAAAACAGCTGTTCTGCGTAATTAAATGTCTTCGAAACACTGCGACGGACTTGTTAGCTCCACCGTCTGATCCCAAACCAGTGCACTTTTTTTAGCTTCAGAATTGAATAAAAGCAATGAAGTCAGAACTTCGTGCAAGGTTTCGGAGACACACATTGAAGTGAGATGTTCTGATGGACAAACCGTTCGGAGTGTGGTGCCGCGTGGAAGCGCGAGTCTGCTCAGACAGTAACCAAGAACTCACGGCCCCACCCTCCTATTACCCCGAAGTCCACCTTCTCGTTGGTGGTTCTTGCGTGACACGGCGTGTCTCAGGGAGGGGGGACGAGGAGAAACTCACAACCCGCCACTCGTCAATCTTCCCTTGCCTACCGTACTTGGCCCACATATAGATTTATTCACGAAGCTGATAACACGCTATCTGCACCCACCTTAGGGACCGTATTACTTGTTTGTCTGGGCACTGCATCGAGAAGTGGCTGTCATGACCAGGAGAAGGTATACACTACGTCATAAATTTAAAGGCAACAGAGACACCAGAATGCTGGAATTCCAAACGAAATCTTGTCATTTATTGTTACATTTATATTATAATAAAAAAAAAATGCAGAACATTGCAGCGTATAATTTTACACTTAAAAAATTAGAACTCCAACATCTCTGATTCCTAAAGAATCATCCTCAGACAGAAAACATCAGATACGTATAAAACATGAATTACTTTAAAAATAATGATAATAATAATAATGAAAGTAATAATATAATGCACTTTACAGTAATATAACAATAAAAATAATAATATAAACATTTTTACATATCTGCGTGAAATGTACTAAATTAAGGGCATGAAATTTTCTTTAGTGTTGACGTACCGTGAGTTCATATCTTAGATATTTAAATTTTTGCCTCATTTAAATTCTGTTTGAAATGCTGAATACAACTGACGTTGGAAGGCATCGCCAAATAAGATTCATTTGCTGTAAACCTTTGAAATTACTCAGAGATCGAGTAAATCATAAAATTAGTATTTACTGTATACACGTAGACAGCGAACATGCAGTTGGATGAAGGTGTCGATTACTTGTCGCTGGTTTCTGCACCGTTCCGAGCGGTCATTGACAGGCTTCCTGTTGCACTGAGTGTGACAGTGTTTCTTGAATGTGTTTAAGTAACAGTAATTTACCTGGATTTCTCGGTCGGTGTAGTGACTAGGCTGCGGCATGGACTGCTACAACTAATGCTATTGCTACTACTCTTACTACTACTACTACCACCACCACCACCATTACCTCTACCACTGTCACTACTACTACCACCACCACCACCACCACCATTACCTCTACCACTGTCACTACTACTACTACTACTACTACTACTACTACCTCCACCACTGTCGCCACTACTAGTACTGCTACTACCGCTGCAACTACCTTCACAACCACTATTGTAAACACATATTCGATTTTTTTTGCCTACGCAATTTGCAGTCTTCGTCTGCACGTCTTGTATTTGTTTGAATGAAATGGAATCGTTTAGATCCTACATAAAACAAATGGGCGAAAATATACAGTATAGCTTACAGATTTTATCTCTTAATACTTCACACTTAATTTTTTCTTACAGAACTAGTCAAAGCCTTCGAAAAAGCATTTCTCGTCTCTCGCTTTGGTTTCAATAGAATTTCCCTCCACCGATTTATTCCTGTACATTGAATCACGGTGCTATTGGATATACAAACTATTATACACGAAAGTCTTTTTGTGGCAGTCACTTACTGAATGCGTTACATTACTTGTGTACCTTCAATTCTGGCCAGTGATGGAAGTAGCGAATCAAGTGCAATGTCCATGTGACAGTTTAATTATATTTCTATGTTGTCTCTGACTCGATTCTTTAAATTAATTTTTAAAAGTATAAATATGAATAATTTATTTCGGAACCCAACACCCCATCCTGCAACGGAAGATTCCAACAGCGTCTATAAAAGTTGTGTATTATATTCTAATTTTTTCTATGATATTGATCGTCAACACATCGCATTACTGCATATGGGTAGTTATAAAATATGGGCACTTTATTATGTTAAAATATGACACGATCTTATGTATTTTTAAAAATATGCTATGCATAATTTTTGACTGAATATATACATCTTACATCAGTGTAATCTAAGGTTTAAATCTTACCTGGTTGTCACTTGATTGAAGCGTGTTCTATTTTCCCGTGTTTACTGTGTCGAACACTTGCGTCTCTTTCAGTGTGGCTTTTTTTCTCTCCGTCATGTACACGTAAGACACAACTCTTCCAATTTCAGACAGTGTCATTTGCTTAAAAGAATTCTTAATATTTGGGATGGGCTAATGAAGTGACAGAAGACTGGAGAGAATTACGTATCAGGGTGTATGATTTAGGGTTTTGGTCGGGTTGTGTACCCAGGCATCGTTCTGAGTTCGTGAATCTGTGACGGTGTAAATAGCACTTACCTCAAACTTTGCTACCTGTCGGTATGTCTGCACGGCCTCAGAAGCACCTGAATACTTACTGTTTATAATATATTATTGTAACGGTGAAGTCGAGGAGGAAGGAACGACTTGTTGGTCGCATGGGAGAAATTAAAAATGCGGACAGAATTTTAGGTGGGATATCTTCACGTGGTAGATTCGGTACCTGGAATGTTAGGAGCCTGTATACACGTAGTTCAGGTTCACTTACAACATTAGCTAGGGAATTAGCAAGATGTATATTAGGTTTAGTGGCTCTACCTGAGGTTATATGGGACAGAGGAGGTACGGTAAAAGCAGAGGATTATAATTTTTCTATGGAAGAGGAAACGAAAATCATCAATTGGGAACAGGATTTTTGTACACCACAGAATAGTGTCAGCAGTTAAGAGAGTAGAGTTTGTTCGTGATAAGATGTCATATATGGTGCTGAGAGGTCGCTGGTGTAATATCATCTTTTAGAATGTGCATGCACCAAGTGAGGAGAAAAGTGACGATTAAAAATACAGTTTTTATTAAAAATTATATTTGGTTTTTTCGATCATTTTCCAGACTACCACCTGAAAATTCTCTTATGAGATTTTAATGCGAAAATGGGTAGAGAGTATATTTTCAAAACGAATGAAGCGTACACCAGGATAGTAAAGATAATGGTGTTAGAATTGTAAACTTTGTCACATCAAAAAATCTAGTTGTTAAGATAACGATGTTCCCGCATCGAACATTCGTACTTACACCTGGACCTCTCCTGAGGGTAAGACACACAACCAGATTGACCACATATTGATAGATAGGAGAAGACATTCGAGCATATTTGATTTACGATCTCTCAGGGGAATTTACTGTGATACCGATCACTATCTGGTGGTTGCAAAAATTAGGGAGAGATTGACAGTAAGTTAAAAAAGCAGCACAGAAATTTGATGTGGAAAGATTTAATCTCAGGAAGCTAAATGAGCTGACGGTTAGGAAACAGTATCAGATTAAGTTCTCAAACAGGTTTGCAGCTTTGGAGAACTTAATTGATACCGAGGACATAAATAGAGCTTGGGAGAACATTAAAGAGAATATAAAAATCTGAGCTAGAGAGAGTCTAGGTCTGTACGAATTGAAGCAGCATAAACCATGGTTTGATGACGATTGTTTAGGTATTTTTAAATCAATGGCGAGAAGTTAAAATGCAGTGGGTACAGGATCCAAATCAAAACAATGTACATAATCTAAACAATGTAAGGTGTGAAGCTAGCAGACATTTCAGGAAAAACAAGAAGTAATATCTGAAAGTCAAAATTGATGAACTTGAAACTAGCAGTAAAATAAAAACTATCAGAGATTTGTATAGGGGCATCAATGACTTCAAGAACGGTTACCAGCCTAGAACTAATATAGTAAAGATGAGAAGGGTGATTTGGTTACAGACTGCGACAGAGTTTTGGCTAGGCGGAACATCCATTTCTCTCAGCTGTCCAACGTACATGGGATTAATGATATTAGGTAGAGAGAAATACACACAGCAGAATCACCAGTGCCTGAGCCGAGTGCCTTTGAGAATGAGATAGCTTTTGAAAAACAAAAAAGACACAAATCACCAGGTACTGATCAAATCCTAGCAGAAATGGCTATAGCAGGAGGTAGAAAAGTTCGTTCTGGGAGTGGAAGGAGTCGATCGTTGTACCTATTTATAAGAAGGACGATTAAGCAGTTTGTAGTAATTATAAAGGCATATCACTTTTGTCAACTACGTACAAAATTTTATCCAACATCCTGCTATCAAGGTTAATTCCATTCGCAGAAGAAATGATTGAGGTTTATCAATGTTTATTTAGACTCAACAAATCAACTACTGATCATATATTCTGCATTCGTCAAATACTTGAGAAAAAATGGGAATACAATGAAGCAGTGCAGCAGCTATTTATAGACTTCAAGAAAGCTTGTGTTTCAGTTAGGAATGAGGTCTTGTATAATATTCTCATTGAGTCTGAGATCCCCATGAAACTGGTAGGGCTAGTAAACTTGTGTCTGAATGAAACCTATAACAAAGTCCATGTAGGCAAGAATTTGTCTGACATGTTTCCTATTAGGACTGGTTTGAAACAAGGGGATGCTTTATCGCCATTGCTTTTCAACTTTGCTTTAGAGTACGCCATTAAGAGGGTTCAGGTAAACCAGGATGGATTGAAATTAAATGGTACACATCAGCTTCTGGTTTATGCTGATGATGTTGAAATATTGTGAGGAAGCGTACATACTATAAAGGAAAACGCAGAAGCTTAATAGTGCTGTAAAGAGAATTGAATAGAAGTAATTGCTGGTAAGTCTAAGTAAATGGTCATGCCTCGAGATCAGAATGCAGGACAAAGTCACAGTATAAAGATTGATAATAGTTCCTTTGAAAGGATGGAAGGGTTCAAGTATTTGAAAACAACATTAACAAATCAAAATTATATTCAGGAAGAAATTAAGAGCAGATTGAAGTCGGGGAATGCTTACTATCATTCGGTGCAGAATCTTTTGTCTTCTAGTTTGTTACCCAAAAATGTAAAGATTAAGATATACAGAACTATAATTTTGCCTGCTGTTTTGTATGAGTGTGAAAATTTGTTACTCACATTGAGGGAGAAACGTAGGCTGCGGGTGTTGGAGAATAGGGTGCTGGGGATAATATTTGGGCCCAAGAGGGACGAGGGAACGGGAATGGAAAGAACTAAATGAGGAGCTTAATGATCTTTACTCATCACCGAATATTGTTCGAGTGATAAAATCGAGAAGAATGAGATGGGCGGGGCATGTAGCACGTATGATGACAATAGAAGGCGACATAGGGTTTTGGTGGGAAACGTCAGGGAAATAGACCACTTGGAAGACCCAGGTGTAGATAGGAGGATGATATTAAGATGGATCTTCAGGAAGTGGTTTGTCGGGGCATGGACTGGATCGATCTGACTTAGCATAGGGACAGGTGGCGGTCACTTGTGAATGCAGTAATGAACCTTCGGTTTCTACAAAACGCGGGGAATTTCTTGACTAGCTGAGAACCGATCATGTTCTCAAGAAGGACTCTGCTCCATGGAGTAAGTCAGTAAGTAATCTTGATGCGGTATGTATGTGTGTGTGTGTGTGTGAGTGTGTGTGTGTTTGAGAGAGAGAGAGAGAGGACAGGTGCATTTAGATTTTTTTTTGGGGGGGGGGGAGGATATGAACGCAAGAGACGTTTCAAGATCCAGGCCAAGGCTGACGAACAAGTGGCACTCATGCCCAAAATGGCCTGCCAAATATATTCTTGGTACGCGGCATTCACTACTTTTCCAATTGATTTCATTTCTATTCTCCGACCAGTCTCCATATTGTGAAGAATATGTGTGTGTGTGTGTGTGTGTGTGTATGTATATATATACACACAGACATATATATATATATATATATATATATATATATACACACACGCGCGCATGCACACACACACACACACACACACACACACACACACACACACACACACACATCTGACTGCGTAGAGACTGTATGTGATGACTGTTGGTACCAAATACTCGTTTTACTGCGAGTGGAACACTTTTGCACAAATCGGGAGCGGTGCGAAGTGTTGACTGGATATTTATCACTGTGGCGCCGGCTTGGCGGTGACTGGGCGAATACGTGACATTGGACAAAACCTTTTGCCATCTTTTTTTTTAAACAGAAGTAGTAGCAGCACCAGATTACTTCACACTTTCTCTCTTATTTCATTCCACGAAGAGGCCTTTATTAGAAAAACAGTAGTTACATTATGCATAATTATAAAATTACAATACGCATTAATGATAACAATGCAGTAATTAATGATAACCATGGAAGACTCCAAGATCTTATTTTGCTCTTCCGAATTCCCATTTGCACGCGAAAGGATTTCTGCGATATAGATAAAAAATTTTGGAATGCGGTCGCAAAAAGATTCTCCATCCCTGACCTAGGCGGAGATGGGAGGGTGATGTAAATATACAACTTCAAGTAACAGGATGGGGGAGGGGGGTTGTGGACTGGATTGATCTGGCTCAGAATAGGAACAAGTGGCGGTCGCTTGTGTAATTGGCGATGAAATTTCGGGTTACATATCACGCGAGGAATTTCTTGAGTAGCTGAGGAAAAATGAGCATTCAAGAAGAACCGCTCTGTGAGATGAACGGAGCGTGCGGCACGCTTAGGGGCGAACAGAAATGTTCACAGTATTTTTGTATGGAGACCAGAAGGGAGGGGGTGGGGGCACTTTGAAGAACTAACCATAGACATCGGATGACAGGGTGTGGACATTTGTCCGACTCAGGACAGGGAAATGTGACGGGTTGCCTTGAATGCGGTAATGATCCTTCGGTTTTCATAAAATACGAGTATTTCCTTGACGAGTTGAGGAACTCCTTGGTTTATCAACACCATGGAGTTAGTTAACTGTTAAATCGCACTAGTGAAAGTAAACTGATATTTTCTTCGATGTTTTGCTGACCGTGCATCTCAGTATAATCCTATTAATTAACCAACTTGATGCACAAAATCCTTTTTTATAATAAGTTTATTATATGCCTCTACATGTTTCGAGCACTATGTGCTCATCATCAGGAGGTCAAAATTGTATTATACAGCATCTGGTATCGTCACACCTGTAGATGGCCGTCCCGTGCACAGGTTGGGCAAACCTGTGCACGGGACGGCCACCTACAGGTGTAATGATACCAGATGCTGCGTAATACAATTTTGAACTCCTAATGATGAGCACATAGTGCTCGAAACATTTAGAGGCATTTAATAAATTTATTATAGAACAAGATCTTGTGCATCAAGCTGGTTAATTACTAGGATTATATTTTCTTGTCTTGCGGTAATTTGTTTGTTCAGTATTCTCTCATTCATAACCTTCCTTTTAAGTATGCAACACGAAGTACACCTACATACAGATTGTGGTGTTAGATGGCCATATCTGTGTTCTTTCTCGTCCTTCCGAACCCACCGTTATAAATTGTTTTCACACTTTTTCCTTGAAGTCACGTATAATTAACAGGCATTACGTAATCAATTTATTGACTTACGAAGGCGCCCAATTGGTTGCTGCGTGTTCTACCGACCACACTGTTATTTCGTTCAGGTTATGTGATTGGCAGGCAAGCTGTCTGGGAGGGTAATCTTTTCCTGAGATGTGACGTGTATTCTTGCAGACAGAGGAATCTGATGCAGCCATCATCATGGAGTGACAGCAGCAAGTTTGTTTGACGCGTCGGTTTATGCATTATTTACCAGACTACACAGCGTCACATTCCATAATACTGTCACCTTTATAGTCACTGCTGCGAAAGTCTCATATCTCACCAGATTCTCTTAAGTGCTATTACCATCCAGCCCATTATGTTGCGCTTGTCGCTGTCACAAGAACGGCGCTGCTGCATAACGTAGCAGTTTGCACTTACACTAAGTCCCATCTTACTTTTTTTTTGTGGCACGACAGCTCCTAGTGGGCCAGGGTCTGCTCAATATCGAGGCTCCACGATCAGCACTCAGATACGCCATACTTGATAAGATTTCTCTGGACAAGTGACCAGCCCGACGCAGAGACCTCTACCTGACAACACACACCACTCACAAGAGACAGACGGACCTCCATCCCGAGAGGAATTCGAACCCGCAATCCCAGCAAGCGAGCGCCCACAGACCGATGCCTTAGGCCGCGCGGCCATTGGATTACCGATCTTTGATTACTGGCAGAGGCATATTCCTTAAGTGTCTGCACTTTGTAAATCGAGTAATTTTTCAAAAGGAACATAAAGTTTCGGAAGTTGGGTGGGTTCCTTTCCGTCAGTGAAGGGGACGGGGACACACGTATACAGTGGGGACCGGAAAGTACTGTGTTCGCAGTCACCGCTTATCTATCGTCTGAGAAAGCACTGTGTTCGCAGTCACCGCTTATCTATCGTCTGAGCCACTTTACCTTTTTGTGCCCAGGTTAATAATGCACGGAACTGCATTTTCATGGTTTCTACCATCTACAGCTCAGGAGATCCCTGCCAGAAATGCGATCAGATGCGAATGCTTATCATCTCATGGCGAATGACGAGTTGCTACTATCCATCCTGCTAGCGTTCTTTCCAAGACTGCAGAATACACAATTCTCTCTCTCACCACTCGAAACGCCTGACGTTTTTGCTCTGTGTGTAGCAGAACAGCCTGTCGTTTGTACCACTAGCAGTCCAGAATTCCCTCCCATAGCCAGCAGTCCCTTGCACCACGCCAGACACGCGTGCCCCACACGAGTATCTTTTGATCAGCTGTTAAAAGTAATGTTTTAATGACGTAATATATTAGGGGCATGGACAACTTCATACATGATGACCCGAGAAAAATGTGGTCTTGTTGCTGTTCCGTGTATTGCGTCTGTTTAACACGGTGTTATCCGTAAGCTGCGTAGGTCCATCCTTGAGCCGACAGCCAAGCCAAACAATACGGAGGCACGTTTATCGTATGTAAAGTACTTGGACTCCTAAGGATGGTTTTTATGAAAATAGTGCGGGTTTTTATAGTTTCATTAAAGTTTTATGCCACTCAGATGTTAACTAGTTGTTAAGTAGGTAGGTTTCACCCTTTTTTATAGGCCACGAAGGCCCTTAGGGAGAGTAGAGGTATAGCTCTATTCTTTCTACGACCTCGGCACTAGATGGGGGGGGGTCAGCCCCACGCCCCGGCCGCCTCTACCCCCGGGAAAGACCCGGTACCCATTGTACAGGAGGCTGCGTGGGCCCCACGGCCGGTCTGGACGGGTGCGGAAAATCTCGTTCCCACCGGGATTCGATCGCGGACCGTCCAGCCCGTAGCTCAGTCGCTATACCGACTGAGCTACCCGGCCCACTCGTTGTTAAGTACAGGTGTTAAAAATCACAGAAGCTACAAATTGCTCCTTGCTTTAATATATATTTGGTAAACAATAAACGCATAACATTTTTTAGTCTTTACAACGCATTCATTATCTCCGCAAATGTTCAGTGTTTGGTCACACCGGTGTAGTTTAGTTTAAGGAACGATTCCCTGAAGTGTGGCGGATTCCTTCTTGTACGCTCTGCACATTTTAACCTTTAGGGGCCGGACGAGGAAACCGACAGGACTCTCACGTGGTTTAAATGTGTGCGGGGTCTGTTTGCTGCTGTGTAACTGTCCATTCACCTTGTTTTCTCGACACAGTGTATGACTGAGACTGTAAACATAGAAGGTAAAATTACTATAGTGCGCGCCATTGTTTAATCTTGACACGAGTATTAGATAGGAGTGAGTGCTTAACGCTCCGGCTGCTTAATTCCCTGGAAAAGGGCCCCATTGCCTATTGAATAAGAAGCCCAGTGGGCGTCAGAAGCCGTTCTGATGTTTCGGAGAAGAGAAAGTGTCTTTATCTTGGTCGGGAAATCGTCACACAATTTCTCCGTCGTCCAGATCGTAGTTAACTTACAATAGCGACTGTGCCGATCACGTTAAAGTAGAATGTAATATGCGGTCATGACGCAGGTTCTGTGTGCCTTCAGTGTGTAATACTTTCATACAACGAGAAATTTCCAAGACTTCTCTCCGGTGTTAATTATCTTGAGTTCTGAAGGCGGGTGGTGGCTTCCTCCACTAAACTGTCAGCGTATTGTGTTCTTCACCCTTTTTCATCACCCGTGTTCGGTAGTCAGACAGTAGGTTCGTCGGAGAAACTACGTCGAAGTTCCTTAAATTGTATTTGCTTCTACTTCAAATTTACGACTCACGCACTGTAACTTCGTTTCAGCCATTATTACATGTTTCAGAATTTTTTTGTGTGCAAAGTCAAACCCATTTATGAAATAGGAAACGGTTCGTCTTTCTTTTTAACTTTTATACCTTGTGTAGCGACTGTACGAATTGACGGTGTAGGAGTCGATCAACCTTGAACTTTTCAGCAAGGAACGAGGCATAGAAATACTGTGCAGTAGTGAATAATGAGGTCACGAGGGCAAAGCAAACAATCGTGACGTATTGAGATGTAGTGTGTCTTCGAAACAAGGTGTCTTGGGTAAAGATCACGGTGAGATAAAACCAAATTTTTTGAAATATAAACTTTCCTGTGTTCTTCTGTGTTTTCTGTGTTTTACTCCATAGGAACTGCAGTCATTTTCGGATTAAGTCGCGAAGTTTTCCCGCACATCGCGGCTGCGGTTGGCAGTCCTGTTTTCTGCTCCACGGGTTTCAGGTTAAAATGTCCGCCACTAAGGTCTGCTGTACGACTGGCTTTCCTCATTCACGCTACATAAATTAAAGTCAGGTCACTTTATTTAAATATTTTCCAACTAATTATTCACTGATCATCCGAACTTTCGTAAATTGTGCCTAGCTTCTGAATTTGAAACCTTCGTTTAAATTAGGCTAAAAAAACAATTCAAGGCGGCTCGAGTGGATCAGTCGGTGTGGTTGTTAGGCTGCTGGCTGGACCTTTTCAGATTCGTGGTTCGATTTCTGTCCGCGGCACGATAGTTATCTGCTGTCTAAAGCAGGCAGATCATTCCTGAATCCCGCCTACAGTCCTATTCAGTTAGTGATGGATACTCTGTACCTGGAACAAAGCGGGCGGGGCTTGAAGTTGACCATTCACCTCCATCTGGTTCCGAGGTTAAGGATATTTTTAAGTTTATCGTAGTTCCACTGAACATTATTGGAACTGCCACCTACAACAATATGTGCCTTGAAGGCGCAGGACTTTGCTTAGCAGAGGAACAACTTTGTGCAAAGTTACTCAGGTTTAATGAGTCTCGTCACCTTGCACGAGGTGCCTTCCGACTTCATACACACACTCTGACGCCATAGCGATTTCTGGGCATCTTGCTGAAAATTATTTTCATAAGTACTGTGAGCACAGCCTGCTACTCAAGTTATTCTGACAATTGAGAATCAGTGCACACCTTAATGAAGATTTTTAGTTTCGGGAATATGAGAGAATCTTATGGGGTCAAATTAATGTGAATACCGTGAATATTGTTCAACGTTGTTTTTAGTTCCTTGGCTACAGAGGAAGAAAAGAAAGACAGAGAGAAGGAAAGAAACATAAAGGGGGAATGAACGGTATCTTGAACACAGAGAGAAGTGAGAGCGCTGTATTATATTGATTTCAACATATGCCCAAGAGGTCGGCGAATACGGTTGAACGTCGGTTTTATTTGAACCAGCAAGTTTGAAGAGCAACACGACGCGGCTGTGATATTATTTTGTTGACTGCTCGGAGTTAAAAATGCAGGTAGTTATGGGATCCACCGGTAGTGGCAGCACAAGACGGCCATTTAACGCACTGGTTCATTTCGAACGCTAGAAATACGTAGTAGATGGCAACTCTGTATGCACTTTGAGTGCCATTCTAGTCGACAAAAAGGATCGCAGGTTTTTGTCATCGGTATTTTCGGAGATATATTGCCTTCCTGCAAAATATTAACTGTTCTTTGTCCATCCTTGCGGTACGGCTGGCCGTGTCGTTATTTTTCTGGAATTGTGTGTGCAGTCAAACATAATGCAGGATATCCTTGCTACTGGGACTGCTCGGTCATGAAGATGGAGACATCAGGCTCTTCCGAAACGTCGGTAACTATTTACTAGTCGAAACGGCATAGCATCCCAGAAGACTTAGAGGTCGGAAATTTGTCTGTCGTTTGATGTGTAATGAGAATAAATTTTCTAATGGATCTTAGTAATTAACCAACTTAATGCACAAATTCTTGTTTTATACTAAGTTTATTATATGCCTCTACATGTTTCGAGCACTATGTGCTCATCATCAGGAGGTAAAAATTATATTATACAGCATCTGGTATCATCACACTAAAACAAGTGAGTGGTTTAAAATTACGAAAATACAATTCTATTTTATTATTTTTAGACCTCTCACTTGTTTCAGTGTGATGATACCAGATGCTGTATAATACAATTTTGACCTCCTGATGATGAGCACATAGTGCTCGAAACATGTAGAGACATATAATAAACTTATTATGGAACAAGAATTTGTGCATTAAGTTGGTTAATTACTCAGATTATACTGAGGTGCACGGTGAGCAAAACATCCAAATTTGGTAGTGGATGTTAACTACATGAATGCGAGGCTACTTTCAGAAACCAACGGTCGCTTATTTAGTCGAGGAATTCCCTGCCTTTTGTCCAAAAAATTAATTGCTGTGTCCTCAGCATCCCGATGATTGCCCTCGTCATGTGCCACTTGAATGCATATCTCACCCTCTTTTCTAAGATTCTGTTCAATTGTATCCCGTAAACGCCTTAGTATCCCATGTTTTCCGCCAAAATTTTATGTTTTTTATGAAGAAGAAAAATCAGCACAAAACTGAAGTTTAAATTCAAAATGCCTCTTTACTGTCTTCATTAATTGCGCGTCCAGTCTCACACTCTCGGCATACGTATGCTTGCAAGTTACTTTAAATCAGGACGGTCTGCTGCTGAGCTGCATATATATAATATAATATAATATAATATAATATAATATAATATAATATAATATAATATAATATAATATAATATAATATAATATAATATAATATAATATAATATAATATAATATAATATAA